>Ga0315901_10000945_pt1 | contig 42098 bp, 73 predicted proteins | sample LakEriMetagenome_10_FD_203761 | JGI IMG/M metagenome (GOLD analysis project Ga0315901, IMG submission 203761) | Freshwater fungal communities from buoy surface, Lake Erie, Ohio, United States - Buoy 2 MA116 | ecosystem: Environmental > Aquatic > Freshwater > Lake | place: USA: Lake Erie, Ohio...
GTAAGCCATACAATTACTACAAACCCGTCTAATTTCCAGTATTCTACAGATGGCGGAACGACGTGGCTTAATCTTGGAACAATTCCAAACACAGTGGGAACTCTTGTGAGATATACATTTACAAGCCCTCCGGGCACAGATATTCGTCCGAGCTTGAAGGATAGCTAATGTCTAATTTACTATTTGCCGGGGGAGCTGTCGTACAAGGCACAACCCTCAGCAACATATTTGGTAATCAACTTGTGACAGGAGGAGCAATTCAGCCCTCCTCACAGGCTTGTATTATTGATCTAACTCCTCCAACTTTTGGAGGTATCACTCTTCTTGCTAGAGGAGCTTTAGGTCAGCTTAGAGCGTCTTGGGCTTCTGCTGTAGATTTATCAAGTCCAATTAGATATGAAGTATATGTTCAAGAAGCTCCAGCTTCCAACTTATTTAATGTTGCAAACATAGCCTTAGTAACTACCAATTTACAAGCTGACATTTTCTTTTTAGCAGACGGAACCTTGCTGCAGTCTGGAAGAAATTATTTTGTTGGAGTACGAGCTGTAGATGCTGTTGGAAATAGAGACAACAACACTATAAGTTTTTCTCAAACAACTCCGGGTATTACAGGTGCTACAAATGCTACAATTAATGGCGTATTTGCTGTAAACAACAGCAACCAACTTATTGCTAGCTTTTGGGTAAATGATAATGATGGGGTAATAGATAATCCAGCTCGTCTTGGATTGGCAAGTTATGTTATTTATGATCAGAATGGAAACCTTGTTCCAAGTATGAGTCAGAATAACATTTCTGCTGATGCGGAAGGTTTTTATGAAATTAATCCAGTAGCCTCTGTACTTGACTTGGACAATACTTATTACACCGTAAAAGTTACCATTTCGGTTGATAGCATTGCAATTGTTTATAACTTACCAATTACTTATGCAGAAGCTGGTCCTCAATACGAACCAAGAGCTGTATTCTCAATTGATGCAGCTAACCAGCTACAAGCTACTATTTGGATTACTAAAAATGGAGAACAAGTTAGTGCTAACCTAGGTACGGCTTCTTATGCAATCTATAATAAAGATGGAGTTGCTCTAGGAATATCTCAATCTGGAATTAATGCAGATATTAATGGACTGTATAAAACAACTCCTGTTTTGGCTACAGCATTAACAGACTTGACTCATTATACTGTAATATTTAGTATAACTGCCGATGGAGCCGTAAGAAAAGGTGCAATCGGTATTACGGTGGCTGAATAATATGGCAAGTAGACGGATTATGATGTTAACAAATAATCAGTACGTACAGCCACTTAAGTTGTCGTTTAATAATAAAAAAGTTATTACACCAAATGCAGCCTATAACTCTATTGTAACAAAAGTAAGTTTTTTAAAACCAACTAATAAGGATTTTAAAGTTAAAGCTTGGATGCGTTTTAACTCTGACACTTTTGATGGCGTTCAAATGGTAGGATCTCTGTTTAGAGGAAAAAGCACTAAAACTATTGCTTCGTGTACTTTTAGAATTTATTCGGTAGATGTTGATAATACTTGGGCGGAAACGCTTTTAGTAACAGCTACAGGTTCTGATGTTGGAGGGAATAAATTCTCCGCAAGTACTTCTGAGTTAAGCTTAGCTCCTACAGCCCTTACTGGAGAACTAACTTATAAGATGGAAGTTGAGCTTACAAGACTTGGTAAAACTTATACCGATGAGTTTTACTTTAACCATGTAGGTATTTACGACACAACTGTTAGATTGCGTAAGAGAATAGATTTCTTGGCAATTACAAAATTAGATGAATAACATAGCAAAGAAGGAGCTATAAAATGGAAAAGAAATCAAAAGCTAAAGCAGAGATGCTTAAAGAGCTTTCAAAAGAAATGTCAAACGACATGTACTCACCAATGAAAGACATGATTGGTAAAAAGGGAATGAAAAAAGTTTCTGTTATGTCTGATTCTCCAGAGGGTATTGAGAAAGGCTTGTCTATGGCAGAAAAGCTTATGCAGCTTAAGTCAAATCAGGAAAATGGAGATGAGGGAGAAGAGTCGGAGGATGAGTCTTGTCCGAAGTGTAAAGGTAAAGGCTGTCCTTTCTGTCAAGCTTCGGAAGAATCAGAAGAAGAGTCTCCTGAAATGGAAGCAGAAGATGAAGTTTCAGAAATGTCTTCAGATGAAATGGAAGCTATGTACGAAATGCTAAAGAAGAAACTAGGCAAATAATAGGACTATAAAATGTCAAGCATCTTAAAAACAAGCGAATTAATTCGTAGTATTAAGCGACGCGCATTTATTCCAAATTCTCAAGAGTCTTTTACAGACGAAGACTTATTGAGAATGGCTACAGAAGAAGTCAACATTGGACTTGTGCCGCTTATTCAAAGAATGCATGAAGAGCACCTCATTTATTACACTGACATCCCATTAGCAGATGGAAAAAAGCGTTATGCAATTCCTTCAAGAGCACATGGCAATAAACTTCGTGATGTGGCTTTAGTTGATGAAAATGGCAACATTTTTGAAATGCATAGGTATTCTCTTAATGAAATTTCAGACTTCACAAACACGACAACGTACATTAACAATCGTGGCTTTTATCTAGAAAACAACGACGTAATCCTTTCTAACTTTGACGCAAATGATAGAATGAAACTTCGTATTTATTTCTACATGCGCCCAAATCATCTAGTGCTTGAGTCTGCTGGTGCTTCAGTTATTGGCATTGCAGAAACCTCAGAAGTTGACCAGATTAATCCTAAAACTGGAGCTATCACAAATGTAATAGCAGGGGCAATAACTACGTTTACGAGCGTTAACCACGGTCTTGTTAATAGTCAGCTTGTTCAGATTTCTGGAGTCAATACAACTCCTTCTGTGGATGGTTTTTATGAGATTAATGTTATTGATTCAGATAACTTTAGTGTTGAATTTACTACTTCTACTGTTGGAGCTACCACAGGGAACTTTAATTCAGCATTAAGTGTTAAGCGACTAACCCTCTCTGCACTTCCTTCTGCGTTTCTTCAGAACAATTTTTTTGACTTTGTTCAAAATGTATCTCCGAATAAAATAATTCACTATGACAGACGCTTTAATGCTATCAATCAAATATCTAAACAAATAAGCTTTATAGCAACAGATATTCCAGATGTTATTGTCGGATCATATATAACGCTTGCCGAAGAAACCTTCGTTCCAAATATTCCCACAGAACTTCATCCAATTCTTGCACAAAGAGTTGCTGTTTCTTGTTTAGAAGCGATGGGAGATGAGCAGAATAAACAATCTGCTGAAAGAAAGCTTGCAGCAATGGAAAAAGATGCTGGAACCTTTCTTGATAACAGAGTTGAAGGTGCAATGCAAAAGATCAAATCTAGACATTCTCCTCTGGTAAATACACTGAACACTCTAGGGCGACGCAATAGAAGGTGGTAAGCTGTGGCAGTTTTAACAATTAACCGAGGGCTTGTAACAAGTCCAAATGAACTTGCAAGACCTGATGGAGCTGCAGAAATTCTAGATAACTGTGTCATTGATTTTGACAACGTTGTTCAGAGTAGACGAGGCTTCGGAGAGTTTGGAAATAAGACAGATGACGATACTGTTGTAAAACAGCTATTAACATATAAAGGGCGTATTCTTCGCCACTTCTCAAATAAACTAAGCTTTGACTCTGATGGTAATGGAACCTTTCTAAACTTCTCTGGAGTATATTCCGAGCTTGTGGAAAGGCTTAGACTTAAGTATTTCGAGCTTAACTCAAACCTTTATTTCACAACAAGTGAAGGTATTAAAAAAATCTCGGCAACTTCTGCCAGCGATTTTACAACATCAGCTGGTTTTATCACTAATGCTGGGGCAGTTAAAGCTTTAAGCTTAGAAGGTGTTATTACTCCTTCCGAGTCCGGGTTTCTTCCAGCACAATCAAAAGTAGGGTATAAAGTTCTTTGGGCTAAGAAAGATGCTAATGGTAATATAAACCGTGGCGTTCCAAGTTCCAGATATGTCCTAACAAATACATCTTCTGACATTAATGTTGGAGAAGAATTTAACATTGCTGTAACTACAGCTGGTGCAGGAATTCACAGACAGTTCGATTCTACAACTTCCGTTACGGGAGCTGTCATTACAATTACCAACCATGGTTTTACGGCTGGAACTAAGGTTAGATTTCATGGAGTTATTGCTCCAGAATTAAATAAAAATACAGATTATTTTGTTGTCAATGTTACAACTTCTGATGTTTTTGGTGTATCACTTACATCAGGCGGAACCGCAATTACTCTAACTGATGTGGCTGGTACTGGTTTTGTATATAGTGGTATAAACAATAGCCATTTCTTTACATTCGACTCTCCGACAAATAAGTTTGCTTGCTGGTTTAACATCTCCGGCACAGACGTTGCTCCAACAGATACAAGCCTTGTTGGTAGGAATTTACAAGAAGTTGAGATTTATAAAATATCCAACAAGTCAAAAGAAAATTACATGGCAAAGATTGCCGAGACAATTTCTCTTGTGTCTGATGTTAAAGTTGACACCACTTCAACAGAGGTTACTGTTACAAATATTGACGGCGGGAACGTACTTGATGCAGCTGCTGGTAATATTGATGTGACACTTCTAACTGTCTCAAAAGTATTTGATGGACAAACAGCTACAGGAATTCCAGCTAACGCATCATTGACATTCACTGTTCCTTCAGAAATCATCACCAACAACGACAGAGCATATTTCTATGAGATCTATAGAACAGCTTTCATTACCGTTGCCACAGGCTTAACGCTTAACGATATTGACCCCGGCGAAGAGTTTCAAAAGATTGCAGAATACCCAGTGGTTGAAGACTCTTCTCCAATTCCAGCTAGTATTACTTTTAGTGACATTGTTCCAGAAACCTTTAGACAAGGTGGGTTATTCCTCTATACAAATCCCGTAACTGGCGAAGGCTCGCTTCAGTCAAATGAAGCTCCTCCAGTGGCACATGATGTTGCCGTATTTAAGGGTTCAGCTTTCTATGCTAATACAAAGGAAAGGCATAGAGTACAGTTTAACTTGTTGTCTGTAAGTCAATTTACTTCTGGTGTTTCTAAATTCTACATTGCTAATTCTCAGATTGTACGAACTTATACCTTCGTAGGAAGAAATGAGATTGTTGACTTTACAGCTAAGAAAAAAGCAGAAACAACTGGCGGATCTTATTTTGATGTAATGTCAGCTCAAGATAAAGTTAAATATAGAGTTTGGTTTGACAAAGGTACAGTTAGCTTTAGCTTTACAAATACTGCAGTAAATGCAACAACAGAAGAAATCACTGTAACCGCACACGGCTTAGCTACCAATGATAAAATTACCCTTTCTGGAGCAAGCTTGCCTGCTGGTTTAACAGCTGGTACGTACTATGCCATAAGAGTTAGCGATAACGTCTTTAAACTATCTTTAACAGTGAATGGAACAGCAATTGATCTAAGTTCTGCCGTTGGCACAGCTAATGTATTGCATAATTCTGAGGCTCCAAGTAACGACTCCTCTATTCTTTTAAGAGTTGCTTTAGAGGGTTATCCCAATACCATCCAAGGCTCTGTTGAAGCATTCCTTAGTGCATTCTTTGACATCCCAGACTTCGAAGCAACCGATCTTGGTTCTGGAGTAATAAGACTTACTTACACTGACAATGGTAATGCCAGCGTTATAACTCAATCAGTCGCTCCTGTAAGCTGGACAATTCCTATTGTATTCCAAGAAGGGCTTGGGGAAAATGCCGCAGCAAATGAAGTGTTGTTATCTGGGTTAGCTTCTCAGGGACTTTCTGTAGAAGATACCGCAAGATCACTTGAGAGAGTTATTAACAAAGATGCTTCTTCTCCAGTTACAGCTTTCTACTTGTCTGGTCCAAATGATCTGCCGGGTATCATTGTTTTGGAAGCTAAGAGCTTAGTTGATGACCCAGTGTTTCTTGGATTCAGCCATGCAACAGCAACAGCTGTATTTGAACCATCTATTCCGGTTGTTAAGACCATCCTTAATGTTACAGCTCCGGGCATCATTAACACTACAGCTACTCATGAACTACTTCCCAATCAAGATGTTTACGTGTTTATTAAGCCAACAATTTCAGCCACTATTTTGTCTGGAAGAAAGACCGTTGCTACAACTCCTACAACATCTTCCCTAACAATCTCTGGATTTACCTCTACAACAACTTATACAACGTTTGACCAAGCAATTATCTTTCCAGCTGATGTTGTATCAGATAACTCTTCAAATAGAAACAGAGTTTACTTTTCAAAGATTAACCAGCCAGAGGCAGTACCTCTAGTTAACTATATCGACATTGGACCAAAAGACAAAGCTATTCAACGCATTATGGCATTGAGAGATAGTCTCGTTGTTCTCAAAGAAGATGGGGTTTACATTATATCAGGCTCTGCAGCTCCAAATTTCAGCGTGAGACTGTCTGATTCCTCTGCTCTAACCTTTGCTCCAGATACAGCCACAAACCTCAATAACTTAATTTATGTGCTTACTAGCCAAGGTGTGGTAACGGTGTCAGAGACTGGAGTGGGAATTATCTCCAGAAATATTGAAAATAAGATACAGGAAATTGCTAACGCTAAGTATAACTATAAGCTTATGAGTTGGGGAATGGCTTCTGAATCTGACAGATGTTATATCATCTGGCTTCCAGAAAAGACAACAGATACTTATGCCACTCAAGCTTTTAGATATAACACATTTACAAGAGCGTGGACTCGCTGGACAAAACCTGCCAATTGCGGAGTGGTAAATCCTAACGACGACAAGATCTATTTGGGAGATTCTTCAAGTAGACCTTATGTTCTCAAGGAAAGAAAGAATCTAGAAAGACAAGATCATTCAGATAGAGAGATCATTAGAAGCTTAAGTGCTGGTGCGATTAATGGGACAACTGCCATTATTTCTTCTGTAACTGAACTTGAAGCAGGTGATGTTATGGTACAAACCCAGTACGTCGACATTAATAAATATAACCGTCTTCTAAAGAAACTTGACAGAGATGTTCTTAATTCCAATAACTACTACTCAACTCTGAAAGCGGTAACAGGGGATAGCTTAGCAGCTAAGCTTACTCAACTTGTTGCAAAGCTTCATTCAGATGGAATTATGGTTCCAGCAAGTTCAAACTCTAACTCTCTTATAGAGCTTAGGGATGACTATAACGACATAGTAAACTACCTTAATAGTCCAGCTGCAGGAACTGGGTTTAAAGATTATAAGCTTGCTACAGACCTTCTAACTTATGAAGTGCTTGTCACAGCTATTAATCCAAGATTTAACACTGTTACTTTGAAGTTCATGAACAAGTTTATTCAAGGAAACGTAAGTTTCTTTAAAGCTATTAAATGTCTTGTGCAGTACGCTCCTCAGCATTTTGGTAAACCAGAAATGACTAAGCAAGTGTCTGAAGGAACTTTCATCTTTGACCAGAATAATTTCTGGGGAGGCATTGTTGCTTACTCCTCGGATAGATCTTATGACTTTGCTTCTGTAGAGTTCTTTGGAAGAGGTCCGGGATATTGGGACGGATACAGCTGGGCAGATGTAACTTATGGCGGAGAGGGTAATGAAGTTCCAGTTAGAACGCTTATCCCAAGAGACAAATCTCGCTGTCGCTACCTGCATGTGCAGTTTAGACATCTCAATGCTAGAGAAGAGTGGAAACTCATTGGAGTTTCTTTAGAGCCTCGTGAGGTTTCTTCTAGAGGCTATAGGTAAAACATGCCAAAGTTAAGTGATATTCGAAGAATTATTCCAGAAGACTTCAGCCAAGAAGCTCAAGAAGTTATTGAAGGCGTTGCTGGTTCTTATAATGAATTTGCTGATGAAATTTACCAAGTGGTTAATGGTCAGCTTGATTTCGAAAACCTAGCTCGTGCTAAGGTTAACATAGACATCAGCTTTGACTCCACAGGTAAACCTGTTGGAAATGCCAGTATCGGAACAAACTTAGGGTTTGTTTCAATGATTCATATTGGGAAGATTCAAAACATTACCAATGCTTCAAGAATTTCTCAGGTTCCATATCTTGACTGGAGCTTTCAAGGCAATGGCACTGTTAAGATTAATTATGGGGTAGGATTTACTGCTGGAATAAAATATAGGTTAACGCTGGAATTAATTCAGTAATGCTCGGCTTTTTTATAAGCCTCACATTTGGATATAGTAAGGGCTTAGAAAGCATCTATTTCTAGGCAAAAGTAAGATGCATGACTTTTGCTTAAGTTGGTTTACGGATTCCAACCCGTCTTATCAACACGATGCTTTTCAGCTACTTCCTAAGTTGGTCTTAGCGAAGATTTTGCTACGTGTGGCTGGTTAATTACCCCAGCTCTCTGCGTACCCATGCTTCTCCTACCCAGTAACTTAATACCCTCCTGAGAGAAGACGAGGAATGTTGATAAAAAGATAGTCCAAATAGCCCCTCATTTCATGGCGTATGGAGTAACCTTTATATTAGTATATTTATTATTTTAAAAATTGTAAAGTTTTATTAAAGGATAATTCACATTTATTACAAACTAAAAATGCTTTTTCTCTATAAAAGATAGTACTATGACCTTTACATTTTTTACATATTGGACAAGTCTTAGCTTCTTTTGATGGGGTGTTTAGCAGCTTAGTTTTTTTATTTTTTAGTTTCTTTTTTATAAGTTCTATAGCAGTATATAAGTCTTCGTAATTATTATGTTTTACTCTGAAAACTGTTATACCCAAAGACCTTAAGTCGTGATCTTTTTGTGCATCTTTTATTTTTACTCTAGCTAAGTTATGGATAGACCCGTCTACTTCTATAGCTAAGTTATTTAAAAATAAATCAACTATGTAGGAGTCTCCGACGCAATGATTTAGTTTAATATTACTACTCGGGATATCAATACCAGCTAGGTGTAATTCATACTGGAACCATACTTCACTTGCCCATCTATGAATATTCAACTGCTTAGCTCTATTTAAGATCCATTTTCTTTTTTCTTTGTTTATTTTATGTAGTTTTTTAATCTTTATCATAGTCTCCGTTCACAAATATAGCATAACTTTGTTATATTTGCAATAGTTATAAGTAATTGATATTGTGTTGAATATAAAAAATGCCATTTAACACCCTTATATTACAGAGGAAAAATAGACATGGCAATTGTAAAAGATGAAGAAGAACAAAAGGGTCAAGGAACAAGTCAAGCACTTGGCCAGGGTATGACTCAACCTAATCAGCAAACTTCTCAGCCAGAACAACCACAAGAGGGAAGTTCCGCTCCTGCTACGATAGGGGGGTCAGCTCCCCAAGCACCTGCTCAAACAGCGCCTGCAGCTCCCAAACAACAAAAAGCTGGAACGGGCACGTTTGCTAATCTTAAAAGCTACCTACAAGCAGCGCAGGGTGGAGGTCAACAAAGAGTTGCTCAAGCCGCAACGCAGCAAGTACAAAGACTCGGAGCTGGGGCTCAAAAAGGTCTACAACAAGCTCAGCAAGCGTTTGGTAAGCGTATGGAATCCGGCTCTTTGAAGGGCATGGAAACGGCGTCACAAGAAGCCAAGGACATTATTGGTGCTGCTAGAAGTACAACCTATCAAGCTCCACAACAACCTACTCCAACTGAGCCACAAAGTTATTTTGATAGGACGTTTAATTTAAACGAAGCAGGATTAGCTAAGTTAGGAGATAAGGCTTCTTCATTTCAAGAAGAACTTAATGCTATAAATAGAAGAATGTTGCCTATGGATCGCGGTCCCGGTTCAGCAAATGAAGCAGCATCTAAGCAACAACAAAAAGACAGAGAAGCGTTGTATGAAAAGTATGGGTTAAATGCGGTTCCTGCCGCACTTCAACCAACAACTCCAGCTCCCCAGCCTCAACAACAATACTTTACTCCAGAACAAACACAGCGTTTCGCTGAAATTATCAATGCTCAATATCAAGGTCCGGCTTCTCTTCAGCAAGCAGGACTTTATGAACAAGCTGCACAGAAAGCTAGAACGGCTCAGGAAGCTGCTCAGAAGACTCAGACAGCATTGGGTAGAGAGCAGTTACTAAGAGATGTTTTTGGTAGAACCAGAGACTACGGAAGAGGCGTGTCAAAGCTTGACGCTCTTCTTTTAAATACATCTCAACAAGGTGTTAAACAATTGCAAGAACAAGCTCAACCTGCAGCACAAGCTCAGGAAGCTTTACAAGCAGCTCAGAATGTGTCAGCTAATGAAGCAGCACAAAGACAAGCCGCAATCGAAGGAATTCGTTCAGGAGCAAGACAAGAGTTTACAGGAGCGAGAGCTGCAGAAGAGCAAGCCACTGAAAAGCGTATTGATGATTTAATTAAAACTCCAGTACTAGATGAAAAAGGTCAACCTCAATTAAAAGCAGACGGAACTCCCATGACTGAGTGGGATAGACTTCCAGAGTTTTTTAGACAATCACTAGCTTCAAAAACAAGCCCTCAATGGCAACTATCCGCAGAAGAAGCTGCTATTTTGGGAGTCGGAGCTGGCGAAGGACTCTATAATATTCGTCCAGAAGATATTAGGACAACACAAGCAGATCGTGCTAGACTAATTACTAGGAATGAACTTGCCAGACAACAAGCTTTAGCTCAACTGGCGGAGAGGGATATTTCTAGAGAATTACAGAAAGATTTAGCTTATACCGATATGGAAAAAGCAGGTACTCAAGATTTAGCATCTTCTCTAGATGTGGAATCTTTTAGAAGATTATTAGATGAGTCTCAAGCTGGATTTAAAACTGCAGCTCAGGAAGCAGATATAACTGGAACTGGTAAGAAAAAAGTTTCCAGAGGTAACTGGGCAGGTAAAAAAACAAAAACGTATCATGCATCTGTTGGTGGGAATGTAGCTGACATGCTTCGTGAAGCTGGTTATGATGTTGGTGCAGAAGGTGAAGGAACAAGATCCTTATTAACAGACAGAGACTTACTAAATAGATATTTAGGAGCCACCTCAACTAATAGAGATGTTGAAGCTAATATCGGAGGATCTGCACTAGAAGGCACGGCAGCAGGAGCTGGTACAGGTGCTAGTATTGGAGCTATGACAGGAACGGGCCCCGTAGGAGCTGGTGTAGGAGCTGCAGTCGGAGGTATGATTGGAGGAATGGCAGGAGCTAATACTTTAGATGCAACTCAATATTATACAGATTTAGCTAAAGAAATGGAAGACAAATTAGGAATTAAAGGTCTTGGTGCTGCGGGACAAGCAGTTCAAGATGTTAGACAAGGAGCAGGAAACGTATACGGCGAGACATATGGAAAAGCGTTAGATTTACTTGGACTCGGAGATGTATCTAAAGGAATCAAAGGTATGATTAGCGGGATCGACACTGGGGCGATGAAAGCTTATGGAGATGCCAAAGCAAAACAAGCAGCAATTAAAGATTTACAAAAGAAATATGCCCAATTTCTGCAAGGACAGGGATTTGAAAATAGAGCTAATATTGTTGACACAGAAGCCACCAGAGCTAGAGCTGCTGCATTACAAAATTTATTGCGTAGGCAAGGATAATGTCTAGTTTATACGCTCAGTTTGTCAAAGAAACAGTAAACTGGGAAACTTTAGAAGACGAAACTAGTTTTGCAACTTACGAAATACAAAGAGTTGGTCCAGTTAGTTGTCTTAAAATAGTAGAGATGTATGTCGAACCTAAAACCAGAGGTAACGACAAGTGGAGAGAAATCTCCAATAAGTTAGAAGAGATTGCTAGACAAAGAGATTGTAAGACAATTTCTGCCCAAATAAGTAAAAGCACTTCTGAGTTTACTCAACAAAGAACTGCACATCTTTGTAAACTTTTTGGAATGCAACATAGTTACGAGGATATTTATCAGATAATATATAGTAGGAATGTAAAGTATGAGTAAAAATGCCGGTAAAAGCGAAATGAAACAAGCTAATGCTTTGATGCGAGACAACATTGCTCGTCTTGAAGCTATTGGTATTCCCACAATTGAAGCTCAGAGAATTGCATTGGAGGCTCCAGAGCTTGTCGGGCAGTTAGAAGCTGAAGCTTTAGGTGCTTCTAGATTTGAAGAAATTTCAATGGACCCAAGACTCCAAGCTGCTCAAATGGCAGCATTGGAAGGAATTACTGGAGTTACAGAAGCTGGTGGACTAGATGCTCAATCTAGGCTAAACTTAGAAGAAGGACTCGGAAGAGTTGCTGGAGCAGAACAAGCTCGTCTTCAACAGCTTAAAGAAGATCCAACTCTTGGACAAGGACAAAGACTTGCGCTTCAAGCTCAAGCAGTTCAAGGTGCAGGACAGGGCGGAAGAGATGTTGCATTGCAAACTGCAGCCCAAGCTCAGCAAGCTCGTATGGCAGCTTTAGGACAACAAGCAAATATGGCTTCTGGAATGCAAGGACAACAACTACAACTAGCGGGACAGAAGGCTTCTGCAGCTGATGCGATTGCTCAGTTTAATACACAACAGAGAATGGGTGTACAGGCACAAAATCTTGCCGCTCGTCAAAACATCGCTAATCAACAAGCTGCAACAAAAAATCAGCAAGAAATGTATAATAAAGCTCTAATTCAACAACAGTTCCAAAATCAAATGGCTAAAGCTACCGGAGTTACTGGTGCACAGTCTAATTTAGCAGGACAAATGCAACAACAGGCTGGCGCAGCTCAACAAGCGCAACAGGCTCAAACAGGAGCTTTAATAAATCTAGCAGGCACTTTAGGTGGAGCAGCAATTAAGGGAAGTTAATTATGGCTAAAAACATTTTTTTAGATCAATTAAACAATAAAGAATTAATGGATTCTTTTGGAGTTCGACAAGATAACACTCCTTTGACTCCAGAAGAAATGGCTTCTTTGTCAACTCCTGCTATAGAAGTTGATATTCCAAAGCCAGCACCTATGCAACAACCTAAACCAGCCCTCCAAAACTCAGAAAATCCTTTTATGGAAGGCGTTCCTAATATAGATGCGGTAATGGCAAAACTTCCAAAAGAAAGCGATGCTCAACAATTAACCACCACAGAAACTCCACTAAGTAAAACTGAACAGTTACTTGCTGACTATCAAAAAATGATTGGTCGTGATCAACAAGCCTTAGAAGAAGCTAGACGTCGGGATAGAATGCTAAAAGTTGGCGGAGCTTTAGGAGATGCATTAGCTACCTATATTAATGCTCAAGGTCAAAAGAGTGTAATGGCTCCGGGAGTTCAAGTTCAGCAAGGCGCTGGATTAGGTAAGGTTGCTGACATGTTTGCCACAGCACCAGAAATTTCCAGTGATATTGCCCAAAGAAGAGAATCTTTAATGAGACAATATGCCGAACTTGCTAGAGGAGAGAGGGCAGAAGCTCGCGCACAAACACAAAAGGAAATTGCAAGTGAAAGAAATAAAATAGCAGAAGAAAGAAATAGGCTATTTGGACAACAAGTAGCCAAGATGGGATCTGGAAGAGAAGAAGCAAGGCAGTTTAGAGAAGAAAAGTTTGAGTATGATAAAGTAAAAAACTTACAAGATTCTTTCAATAAAGATAAGCAAGTTGTAAAAGCAGAAGAGAGGATGGCTGCAGCAAAAACCATGAGAGATTTTCTAGTAGACAATAACCCTATTGGCGCAGAAGCGGCTAAAAGATTTGCAGCTAGAGCATCGGGAGAAGTAGGAACTCTTACTGATCAAGACGTTAGCGTGTTTGGTGGCAGTAGGGCAGTTTTAGATAGACTCAGTCAGGCTACTAAAGAGTTAGCTACAGGAACATTAACAGAAGCTAATAAAAAGTTTATGATGCAACTTGCTGATACTTTTGAAAAAGCTGGACAAAGAGATTTGCAAGACAGGCTCAATGTCTACGCCAAACAAGGAACTAAAAGAACAAAAATGAACGAAGATGAGATTAAGGAAACAATCCGTCCAGATTTAGTACTACAACAAAAAGAACAATCAAGCAATACACAACCTCAAACAATAATACGATTTGATCCAAAAAGTAAAAGAAATGTTGAGTATAATGCAGCTACTAAAAAACCAATAAGGTTTGTGGACTAATTATGGCAGAAGAAATACTTCCGGCTTTTGAAGACACAGAAGAAATTCCATCTACGAATCAATCAGAGACACTTCCATCTTTTGAAGATACAGAAGAATTGCCCGCTATTCCCTCTCAAAAATCAATTGTTCCATCCGAAATAAAAGGAACGTTAATTGGGTCTACAATTGGAGCCGCACCGGGAGCTGCAGCTGAAGTACTAGGTACTATAACAGAAAAGGTAGCAGAGGCAAGATCTCCATATACTCCAGAGCAGTTACAAATGCTGTCAGAAAATTATCAAGCTTTAAAAAATATTGAGCCAGCTGAAACAATGAAAAAGGTTGGTGAAAAATTTTCTGAGCAAAATAGAATTATAAACGAACTAGAAAAAGAAGCATATTCACAATTATCAGAACCTATTGCTAGACAAGAATATCAAAAAGCTGTTATAAAATCCTCTCTTCCATTTACAAGAGAAGTGGATGAAACAACTCCTGAATTTTTAAAAGCTAAGGAAGAGTTAACTCCAAAATTACAATCTTTTAATCCAATCGAATTACAAGAATCGCAACAGCTGGAGAAATTTGCTAATAAAAAAGCTTCTGAGATTATTAATAATAAAAGAGCTGCTAGCTTCGGAACTATACCGGAAGAGCAATTATTACAAGAATACAATGACTTGAAGCAACAGATTAAACAAACCAAAGAGGGTTTTACTTTTAAACCTGATTTAGAAAAGGCTTTAAAGGATTATACTAAACAAATATCTGAATCTAAGTCTTTGGAAGAGCAAGGAAAAAAAGCTGCTATTGCAAAGTTTGAATCTCCGTTAGCTAAAACCTTTCCTGAATTAAAAGGAAGGCTATATTCTTCGGCATATGCTGGAGTAGAACAAGATGTTGCTAATATTATAGACAAATATAAAGCAGGAGAAAGGCTGAAGGGAGAAGACGCATATAAACTCGTTCGAGATATAAGACAAGCCGTATTTAATAAAGACGGACAGTTAAAGCTTGGAGAAGATGCGGCAAAAGCTGCACAAAGAGCAATTAGAGATTTAGTTGGTGAAAAAAATCCTGAAGCCTCTCAACTCTTCAACGAGATGTCTCAAAAAATATCAGATTTAAAAAAGCTAGAAAAGACAGGATATTTAAAAAGAGACAGAACGGTTTCAAAAGAATCGCCCGAATTTGTTCAGTTTGGAGAAAAGCAACAAAAGAAAATAATTCAAGACATTGCTCCTAATTTATATAAGTCTGGAATTGATGTGTCAGAAGATGTTGCGTCTAGACTATCTGAACTTAAGAAATCTCTTCCAGAAAATTTATATAAAGAATTAGAGCTTGCTGTTTTAAAAGTAGCAATGGATGATCCTAAAAAAGCAGCTTCGCTATCTAATTTCGATTTAGCATTAGCAACCGTTGCTCCACAGTTTGCAGGTAGCAAATACTTAGGAAAAGTAGTAAGTTCTCCAAAAGGTTCTTTGCAAGCCTTTAGACTTGGAAAAGGACTTCAGAAGATCGCAAAACCACTAGCTGGGGTTGGTGCTGTAGCTGGTGGAGTTTTAGGCGGTCCGTTAGGAGCTTTTGCTGGAGAGGTGGCACAAGAAGCTATAGACGTAGAACCGTCTGGAGCAACCCCTGACATGCCAGAATACTGGCTTGAACGTGGAGTTCGTGAGCCAGAAGAGCAACTACAAAAAGCTAGGCTTGCTTCTTTTAAACAAGGCTTACCAGAAGCTCCAAGCGAAATTCCTTCCCGGTTTGAAGCTCCAGAAGTTAGACAACGTAAAGAACAGGTTTTGGCTGCAAAAAAAGCTGGTGCTTTAGCCCCAACTTACGTAGAGGCTCCTCTTAAGCAAGTGTTAAAAGCTGATAGCCCTGCTGAGATTTCATCTATTGCTCAGTCTATGCAAACTATGCCAGATAAAGCCTCGCAGGAATATAGCCGAGTTTTAAGCCAAATTGTTGATGCTCCAGCTTCTCAGAAAGAAGCGGTGCTCTTTGGATTAAACCAACAACCAGCCTTCAGAGAATTATTGAAAAAAATAAAAGGTGAGTAGGAGATGTTATGAAAGATCAATTGGATAAAATCGAAGCTAAAGTAGAAAAGATAGAAGATAGCATATCCAATATTGATATAACACTCGCTAAGCAAGCAAAAGACTTAGAACACCACATTTATCGCACATCTCTGGCAGAGGAGAATATTGAGCTTTTAAGAACAGAGCTACAGCCAGTTAAAAAACATGTTGCCTTAGTAGACGCAGGACTAAAACTGGTAGGGGCTCTAGCCTCTGCTACAGCTTTTGTTTTAGGCGTAATAAAGATTCTTTTCGGCTAACTTCCGACTATCCAATGTTTAGAATTTGCTTTGTATTTAGGCAGTTCCTTATTCTCGTATAAAGCCTTATCCAAGAAAACAATCCTATATTGTGGGTATAACATAAAATAGCCATCCAAGGTCTGAACAGCGTGTAGCATCTTCCAGTGAGTGGGGTGACGAGAAAATCCCTCTCCAACAAAATCAACAGTAAAGAGATAAGTCCCTAACTTTGCATTAATCATACTGGGGCGAACTTCACATTCCGCATATCTTAGACTTTCCATACAGAACACTTCCACATCATCGCTAACACAATCCCACATTTGAGCATCAGGAAGCTCTAATTTGCCATTAATGAGGTCTTCTCTAAAAGTAATAGCATGGGCAGGAAGTCCAGTGAAAAGTGCACCTGTGTCCAAAATGACATTAAATTGAAGGGCTTGATTCTGTCTTGCTCGGACAGACACTAAATGTCCACCAGTCTTACCTTCCTTATTAGAATCGCAGTCAAAAAGGAAATAGTCCCAGACAAAGACTCGAATGGGTGGGAGATTAGCATTATTCATCTTCTGGTTCCCAAGCATTGTCTGTGACTGTGACACCAAAGGCAGGAATTCTTATAGTTGGAGGTAACATGCCAGCATGTTCAATTGCAACTAATACTGAATTTAGATCCTGCTCGTCAAATAAATAATCTTGATATAACTTACTATTAATAGCTTTATCTAAAATATCAATCATTTCACTTCTTTTCATTTGGTAAACCTATGGTTATGCTTGTCTCTGCAATATTGAGAACAGTATGTAACAGCAGTTCCAGATTTAGTTTCGTAAATATAAAACTTTGCACCGATATAGCTTCGTACAGTAAACAACCTTTCTTCCAACTTTAAGTCTATTACTTTTGGAGTATCAATGATTTTATTACACTTAGCACAATGACATTTAGCCGAAGTATAGTTAGTAAATCTTGGAGCTTGATTTGCAATTTTACCATCAAAATTATAACTCAAACAATACCTCCGATAAAATTATTCCTTAACATTTGGAATAACTGGCTGATCGTTTTCATCAAAGAAAGCTACAGAGAAAGCCCCGTCATCTAAACTTTGAACTTCAAACTTTTTCACACTTTCTGGGTTATCAAAAATATGCTTAATGTCATCGAAGTCAATAAAGCACTCTCCACTCTCTTCATCTTTTTTTATAGAAACTTTCATTACTCCTCACTTTCTGTAATTAGATCTTCGATAATTGTATCTACAAAATCATCAACATTAGACATATACTGGATATCCTCAAAAGACTCTAGCTGTAACCCTTTAGAGGCATTGTTCTGAATATCAAATCTGCGCTTATAATCGTCTGAGTTTATATCACGTTGCTGCCAAAAGTCACAAGCCATATTTCCAAGAGCTTTGCTTTTCTGATTAAAGGCATTTACTGCTTGCTCTACTTCTTCTGGGTGAAAGCCATTTTCTTCAAAAAACTTAACATTCTCAGGTTTTTTAGAAACTCTCTTAGCTATTTTAAAAAGCATAGTAGATTCTTTGTCAGTTACAAATGTTCCATGGACAAATTCTTTATAATAGTTATCTAGGAATTGTCTTTCTTCTAAATTTAGGGGACGAATCACTTGTTCGCCATGAACATTAATAATTCCATGTACATAAGATGATTCTATAAAATCTTGTCTATGTACTCTGGCTCCCTTCTTTCTCAAGTGCTGGAACTTTTTTCTGTGTTTTTTTGGTTTGCCAGTATTGTTTGTCATATTGTTTTGCAGCGGTTAGCAGCTCCTCATTAACATCAAATAACTCCTCTTTTAACATATAAAAACGCTGATCATTTTTTCGATAATCTGGAAAGTGCTTACCAAAGGTCTGGAAGAAAGTTATTTTCTTAGCCTTTCTCTTTGGTTGGTCAGCTCTCCAGATTGATCTATAAATATAAAAAATTAAGTAATTGGGAACTGCTTGTGTGCCAGACTCTATTCCAAGTTCTTTAATAAACTCAAGCACATCTTTGTTATCGTCTTTAGCCTTCTTTACATTTTTAGGCTTTTGTTCAATAAGTTTAAGCAGTTCTTCAATAGACTTTCCCATATATTCCTTAAAAAGTCAAATTAATATTCTTTTTCTTAGCTTCAATAAGTCTTTTTACTTTAGGCATATTCTCAGGTTTAACATTTCTATCAAAAGAAAAGCCAATTGGAGCTGAAATTAAAGGACATTTAGAGAATACAATATTTACTTTACCAAAGATTGTAGTTAGCTGTTGTTCATAAGTCTCTTCAATTAAAGCTTTGTCACATTGAACATTTGCTAGTTTATCTGCATGTTTAGCATTAACAGCATCTTCTCCAGAAATCCACAGCTCATTAATAATAGCATCATCATAAGCTTTTTTATCCATTCCAATTCTGGCAGCAGCTCGTGCTGACATGCCACTCAGGATGGCTTGAATGTGATTTAGCCTTGAATTAAGTTCTCCCGGCACTTGCCCAGATAGTCCTCCAACAGCTCCTCTGTGGCTCATAAGAGTTCCAGATGGTGTAATGTATCTAGTTCCAAGTTCTTGAACCATTTGATATCCCATCGATGCAGCAAAGATTGTAATGGTATGTACGGGAACTTTTAGACTTTTAACAGCGTCGATAAAGGCTAGTCCAGCACTTACAGAACCACCTGGAGTATCAAGTACTAAGTATAAAGCATTACCTCTTTTAGCTTTTTTCATAATCTCCAAAGTTTTCTTAGAAGTATAATCAATGCTTACTGGTTGGTTAAACATAATAGAATTGCTTTCTGTTAAAACAATTTCTTCATTTTTAGCCAAAGCCGTTGAACAAATACACAATAGAATTAAAAAAAACTTAATCATTAAAACTCCAATAAAAATAAACAAACTCAATTGTTTGTAATAATGTTATAGCAAACTCTGTAAGAAAAAACAATATTTATTTCTTACAATCTCCAATTAGTACCACTCCAGTTTCAAACCCACCTCTTTCCAAGAACTTAGCTTCTCTTTTAGAAAAGAGTAAATCTACTATTTCTTCTTTTTCTGCTAGAGCTTTCATAACTTCCATCAAATCTGCAAGCTCTTCAGCCAACTCATACTTATCCTTAGCTTCTAAGACTTCACGAGCCTCTTCTACTACCTTATTCTTAAGCAATTGTACATATTCTTCTGCACTGGCAATTCTGGTATCTAAAACTTCCCCACGTTTATTTAACACAAATTCAGCAATTCTGTCACGGACAAGTTTTTCACTCATTTCTTATTTTCCTTTCTAGCCTTAGCTCTATCTCCACGCTCTGCCAAACTCTTGCTTTTATGGCAAAGCCAACAAATATTCTGTACATTATCTTCATCACAAAACATTCGATCTATTACTTTATTCCAATCCTTTTCCTTTCCAGAATCTTCAACGGCAATAACTGGTTCTATATGATCGCAGTCCATCCTACCAGCAATAACATCAGGATGATCAATCTGGATCATTTCAATGGAGCGTTTGCCGGTATAAATTAGCTGATTGCATAAAGGACACTTGTGAAGCTCTGGACCTACTTTAGTCTTTTTCTTCGCTTTTAATATTGGCGGCCATTGTTTTGTTAGCTTTCTTAGAGCTGACATTATTTTGGCTTCGAATTTTTTGTCCATCTTCTTTTTCCGCTTCTTTTAAAGTATTTGAATTATTTCGCACAATCTTATCTTTAATAACCGTAAGTCCTAAATCTTGAAGCTGATCAAAAGCTTCAACTTGAGGAAGAGGTTTTCCATTATAGGGGGTTCTAAACCACGTTCCCATAGATACAAGATACAATCCACCCTCCAACGCCTCAATGAGAGTTCCTGCATTATGGGATAGTACTGTAGCTTTTACTGGAGTAATGAAATCTTTTACAGCAGCATTTGGAGAGTCGCTGTTTATCACTTGTTCTAAACTAACTTTTATTGCATGTACTTTACTCAAAAAACACCTCTTATTTTTTAACTACCTGTCTATACCCACAAGCCGACTCACAAAGTTCTAAGATACCCATTGGGAGGGGTGAGCATTTAACACCTGCGCCACACTTTGGACACTCTTTTTTCTCAGGTTTTTTTACCTTCGGAACTTCTACTTTTTCAATCTTATCAGCTTTTTCTTTTTCTCGCAACAATTTTTTTAATTTAGCATTTTCTTGTTTTAAGTCCTTAATTTGACGCTCCAGTTCATACTCGTGTTCTAAATTAGCTTTGCGTCTTCCCATGATTCTCCTTTATGGAATACCCAGTTTCATTAACGCGATGCTCTTCAAACCTAACTTTACCTTGTTGCACTAAATTGCGTATCTTCTTTTGCTTTTCACTAAGTTGGCTCGTCCCAATCTTTATCTCAAGAAAAACAATCTCATCTTCAGCAAATACTATATAATCAATAGGTCTAAATACTGGAACAAGATCTTTTACATTATACTTGAATTCGCTATGAAAAGGCAAGACACATTCTGAAATTAAACCAAGCCTAACGCTTTTGCTTTGTTGCTGTGACTTAAGCTCAGAAAGTTCTTTTTCAACCATAGACAACTGAGCTTCCGTTTTGCTTAACTGGAGGCTCTTATTGTCCACAACCTCTCTAAAATGAGACATGGGGATGATTGCCCCAATATCCGGCACAAGCTTTTTATAAGACTCTACTTGGTTTTTATAACCAATAATAAGTTCTTTATGCTTTTTATTTTGCTTGGTATTGAGATATATTAAATACATAATACACAAGATAAGACCGACTGCCAACACTAAGCATCCTCGTTGTATGTGACTAGAGTTTCATAAATGTCTAAAAAGTGCTGAATTCTAAACTCATACTCCTGCACACAAGGTCCAAACTCTGGGCTATTATCATCGCAATATCTAGTGATTACATAGCCATGCCCGTCAGATACTGCTTCGAAGATTCTTCCAGTTTTATTAGAATAGTAAATACCTTCAATTTCGTTTTTCTTTAACATCGTACACCTTCCCATCAATGTAAACAATTTTTGTTTTTAAGCTACTTTTAGATACAAACTCCGTAACCATAATATATCCAGTCACAGAAAGGGTCAAGACAAAAGCTATGTAAAAGCCAATCATAAAGCTGGTTGTGCATTTAATCAGCCTCATTCTTTTTCCAGTTCTTCGAGCAACGCCATTAAACAATACCTATTTACAAACAACTCATCTTTATCATCAGCAGAATAGTAAAGTCTTTCTTTTAAAAACGTCTTGGTTTTTTGTACTTTTTCATTAAGATTCGTATTTTCATCTTGAAGCTTATCCGCCTTTGATTTAACTTCATCAAAACCTTTGATGTGGCAATAGCAATAGAGCTTATCTCCATTCTTAGTCGGTCTAACTACATAAGGATCAGATTCGGTTAAAAAATCTTCTCCGCACGATTCACATGATGCGATCATTTATTCCCCCATCTGCACTTTATGCAAGTGTATTGTTCTTCTGCGCTGCAACAGCAACCTTCGCGTAGCTTTTTGATTTCAGCTTGGAGTTTTTCTATTTCTTTTCTAACTAGCTCTTTATTAAATTTAACAACTGACACTCCACTTGGAGTTTGTCTAACTTCATTCATGATTTCTTTATTCTTGTACTCACAAGCGGCTTGCCATCCTTTTTCCATGCAAAATTCATCAGCATCGCAAAACGTGGCAGGTTCGTTAGCTTCAAATATTCTTCTTTCTTTATTGAGCCACTCATCAAATGCTTCTTTGTCCTTCTGTCTCATGGTATTCCTATTCTTTTAAGTATTGCGGGAAGAATAACCTCAATAAAAAAACTCAGAAAAATTACAAAGCCCAAGGCTAAAAGCAATAGGATAAGTCCTGCACAGTAATGATATATAAAATTAATCACAATTCCTCTCTCGTTCCGAAAAGCTCTTTGTCTTTATCGTTCATTTCTTTTCAACCTCTGAAATAAGCTTATCCAGATAAACTCTGGCTTTTTTCAAATCCTCAATGCCATTCTTCTCTTTATAACGCCAGACGTATTTATAAATATTACCTTCCAGAAAGTTCATTTCTTGGTCAATAATAACATCCCAGCATTCAAGCTTACCCTTTTTATTATAGCGAGCGGGCTTCTTAATTTCCTCTTGTGTAGATACGTGAGACCCCTCCACTGGAAGAATCTTAGTAATGTTATAATGAGGAACTACTAAAGTATATCCCCCAGACCTATCTGTACAATAAATGGAAACCGCAATACTGCTTAATGTAGTGTCTATGTTTTTAATAACACCAATCTTTACCCCAGTGGGATAATCAAACTGAACTGTATCTCCTATATCAGCGGAACCACAAATAGTGTGAATCATAGCTTAACTCCATCTGCAAGAATATTTAATCTTCTAATAACTTCTTTCTCGTCCATATCAAGCCAATCTGCAATTCCTTCAATTGTACTATTGCAAATATATAACATTCCTACAGTTTCTGTCAAATCAAATTTGCTATACGGTATATTATTTAAAGCAAGTCTAATTTCAGATTTAGTAGGATATTTATGAATTATCCTATGGATTTTAAATATAAGCTTTACTATCGCTTTCATTTTTTGTTCAATACCACTAGTTTATTATAAATAAAATCTGCTTCGTAAACTATAAGCGGTCCAAATTCTCCAATAATTTCAGCAGCTAAATCTTCCATATCATCTTTTGTAAAATCTGGAGAAGAATTAGTATTACTCTCTGCTATATAAATATGAAACAATTCATGACGCACACAGTTGGTATCAAACTCTGCTCGATTAAAATAAACCTCCCGCTCTTTGATGTAGGTAATGGCATCAGAATCTGAACCATGCTTACGCTTATAACTGGTAGAAGATTCTAAATAGAAATGCCACTCAGCTCCCTTTACCATTCGTGTTACAAAGCGTTTATTAGCCATTTTACCCTCTGTTTTTTGCAGCGTTATAAGATCTAAGTGCATCGGTTACGTTTTTAGTCTTACAACCTTTTGATAGCTTTAAGAATAACTCTTCAGTAGCTTCTACATCAGCCATATTATACTTTTTCATTTCAGCAAACGCAGCTGGATTTTTAGCCTCATATTCCATCCACAAGGACATGCCGGGGAATTTAGCATGGGTTTGCTTTTTAATTTCACATAGCTTACCAGACATATACTGGAGTTTGTGGCTTAAAAACTTATACTTAGATTTAGACATTCTAAGAGTATCTATTTGTTTAAATTCACGAACATCATCAATAAGACCATAATAAAGAAATAGCCCCATTATAATAGGTACGTCAAAGCTTTGGCTATTTTGTCCCATTATAATATCAGCTTCATCCATCAGCTTTTTGAGTTTTTTAAGAATTACTTTTTCTTTTGATTTAACTCCCTTAGTCTCTTCAAAAAAAACCTTATCAGAACCTAACCATTTTGCAGACCAACATAGGATACCGCCATCATCCACAACTTGTTCTAATCCGATATTCTGATCTCTCAAGCCAAATGTTTTAACTGTTAAACTCCTAGTCTCAATATCAATAATCAGAACTTTTGGAGTGTACCTTTCTACGCAGGTTCCATAAACATCTACACAATGTTTAATAGAATCTTGCGATCTATCTGAATCAAACTTTTCATTAAACTGTCTAGCAATTTCCTTACGAGAAAGTCCTCGAGAGTATAATTTTAAAACAAAGTTAATCTCTGCTTTAGTCCAATCTTTTTTCACTCTAACTCCTTTAAAAGTCCTGTTTTCTTTTTAATTTCAGATTCATGATAATAGTTATCAACATAGTACTTTGTCTTATATTTTACTGGCGTACAATAGTACGTATAAGGTCTGTGCTCTTTCGTTAGATACATAACTTTAAATTCCACACTTCCTATCATTACAAATTCACCGGGTGTAAATTTTGGCTTTTTTAGTTTTTTATAAATCCAGTTATAAGTCTTCCCTAGATATGTTATATGCATTAAAAACATATTGATAGTTAATAAAATTCCAACAACAATCATTGTTACCATTATAGCTTACTTCCAAGAAGTACGAGAGTTGCGACAAGGGTTATTGCTTGAATAAGTACTTGTGTACATTGAAGCTTTGCTTGTAGCATTTGTAACTTAATTCGTTCCTTGTGATAATCTTCAGGATGCATTAGTAATTCCACCGACGTTTTTTTCCAGTTCTCGTGTCAACATGAATGAAACCTTTGTTTCTTCCGTCACCAACTGCCTCAAAGTATTTTTCGCACAACAAATAAAGTTTGTCAAGCTTTTCTTTTGAGAATACTGTTGGACGTATATCCGCAGCTTTTCCTTGACAATGCTGACTTGATGGTGCTCCGCCAATCTTGACATTATAAGCTGGGGAGCGATAGCCAGAAGTGATGGTAATTGGTTCGCCAAATTCAACTCGCAAAAGCTCTAACTTCTGCACAAGCACTGGATCGATATAAAACTCTTTATCTTCTTTGTTTTCAAACTCTTTAGTACTGAAGTGCTTTGACAAAGACTTATATTGTCCTTTTTTCCAACTAATCATTCATAACTCCTAAAATCAAAAGCGTGTTTAATCTTGGATACAAGAGCTTTAAAGAATGGCTGTTTATATGTCCAAATAGTTGTAAAGCCATTCTTAGCTTGCCAAAGTCCAACACTAAGAAAATCTCCGTCTTCGCCTAGGCTATTAACGTAAGCATCTTCTTCTTTCTGTGCCAAATAAATGTGAAGTCCAAAGATGTTTGAAAAGCGATAAATAAAAGCTTTAAGTTTAATCATAGTTTCACCAATGGATGATCTTCTGGAAACTCAGTTTGCATTATCTTCTTACGCTCTTCTCCGCCATACTTAAGCCAGTGAATTCCATTCTTAGGCTTAGCGAACTTTGCGTCAAGCAAGGCAATGGCTTTGTAGAAGAAATAACTCAATCTTCGTGTCTCTCCAAAACACTCTAACAGAAAGGCTCGGTCTTGTAAAGGGACAGAAAAAGCAAAGCGATAAATCTGGGACAAGCTGTTCTGCCAGAAGTAATTACGATGCTTGCCTCTAAGCTCCAGAGCTTGTTTTATAAGTATTTTTAAGCTAAAGGGTGGGATAGGGTAGGGGCTGAAGCTCCAGCCGTTTAAATGGATAGGTTTAAGTAAATCTAGATAAGCTAGGGCGATTATTTCATCTCTGCTAATAGGAGGCAACTCCTTATTAGGACTTCTAATTAAATAAAAATAACCTTCTGGAGTTGCTTTATTACACAACTCAAAACACTCACGTAATTTATCTTTATTTACAGGTAGTCCAAGCTTTACAGCATAGGCAGTGTAGATGCCTCCATTGTTAGAACTTGGATTAATTCCATCTGTAGGCTTGTCATGATAACGAGTCCATTGATCTTGATAAGTTTTCATATATGTCTCCAAGTTTGTCGTCTCACAATATAACCAACAACACTATGATGAATCCCAAACATTTCACCGATATCCTTATATCGATATTTTTTTGTGGCATGTAACTCTCTTATTTTAAGAACCACTTCTTCAGTAACAACAGCCCTGTGGTTATCTTCGCCCAAGTATCTCTTAATATATCTATTATTAAAAGCGTGCTGTGTATTCTGCTTAGGAGAAACCCACTCTAGATTTTCTACCGAGTTATTAGTTTTGTCCAAATCTTTATGATTAACTTCCTTTAAATTAGTCTCATTTATAATAAACGTGAGCGCGACCAACCTGTGGATAAGTTTTGCTGATTTTTTTCCATTCTTATTTAAGATTATTCTACCATACTTATTTCCGGCATACACAACTTTAAGCTGCTTTCCTTTCTTCATTAAAACTTTACCATTACGGTGTTGGACTGCTCTATCTAAAGACTTAACTCTGCCAAGATTACTAACTTGATAAATTCCTTCATAGCCTTCAATATCCCTCCATTCTTCTACTTCATTATTCATCCTAAACTCCAGAACTTCCAAATCCACCAGAACCTCTTTTTGTTTCTGAAAGATCTGATACGATATTGATTGTTGGGGTTATAAAAGGAACTAATATTAATTGTCCCACTCTATCTCCAACTCTGTACATTTTGCTTGGGTTATAATTATATGTTGTTTTAAATCGTAGCTTCACTTCTCCTCGATATCCGCTGTCAATAACTCCAACAGAATTACAAAGAGTTAAGTCATATTTAGAAATGCTTGATCGAGGAAACAAAAGTCCAACACAACCATCGGGTATTTCAAAAGCTAAGTTTGTGCCATACTCCACATAGTCATCAGTAAAAGAAATACTTGTAGCAGTCAGATCTAATCCAGCATCTCCTAAGTTTTGAAAACTTGGAACAGTTGTTGAAATAGCTTTATCAATAATTTTAATGTTCATTGGCTTCCTCACAAGCTTTGCAGGCACAGGTATATTCTGTATCTTTACACTCTTCTTTATTACAAACACTTCCAATTGAATCTATCATATAACTCCTTAAAATTCTAAAGCTAAACCTAACCCAACTCTTTTTGTGGTGTCAACAGAACCAACTACAGATAGTTTGCCAACCAATGGAGCTAAAACAACTGCCCCAAACTCTGGCTTATTGCTAAATTGATTTACGTCCTTTAAAGCTAACAGCCCAAGAGTTACTCCAGATGAAGACTTTTTGCTTGTTTCTTTTGAAGAAGCTATGGATGTGTTCGTCTGACTTTCATCATTCTCAACCACTTCAGTTTCTGTTGTGGTCGTACCATCTGGCTTTTTCTCTTCTTTAATGCGGGTAGTTTTTTTCTTTTTCTTCACTTCTTCTTTCTTTTCCACATACTTAACAACTTCCTTAATCTCTGCTTTTGGTTGAAGGACAAATCGTCCGACAAGTAAGCAAACAGCTCCAACAATTGCGTAACGTGTAAGATTTTTCATGGTAAAATCCTATCAATTAAAGTACAGGCTAGAAGCACAAGTGCTACAGTTAGGGACATTCCAAGTATTGGACTTAACTCGTTTTTAGCACAATATAGACCAACTGTTTTGCCAATGATAAAGCCAAGGGTTAATTTTAAAAAGATGGTCATAGAATGCCTTTGAGTTTAAAAATAAGCTTGTCAAGAAGACTGAGCTTTTTAATATCTTTTGGATCGTAATAATGGGTATAAAAATAACCAACTCCATCAAGTGAGTTTTCAAATTTTACATAGATGTTATCATCGGAAATTTTGAGAATCGTACCAACTCCATGTACAGCAAAGAGACTACAAACTGCGCTAGTAAAATGTTTATTATCGAGAACTCCTCCGACGCTGTGAACAACAAATATACTGTCAATGTTGGAGTAGAAACGAAAACCTCGTGGTGTCATTTTTACTTTGTCGCCTATTTTAAGATTCATAATTTTCTCTCTTGTATGCATTTAGATAAATCTTTATATCCAGCTAATTTATTAGCTCCTAAACATTTTATATAATATTGTTGACATAATAATTGTTTAGTTTCTATATATTCAGTCATAGATACTGTACTTGCTCTAACTCCATTTAACTGACAAAGTAATATAATTGTTTTTATTATTTCCATACTAAATATCATCCGCAAAAAATGTATTGTAAGTATTTCCTAAATTTTTGGAATGAGGTGCTAATCTTGTATAAACTTCACCATCATATGAGTAAAACCAATGAACTACCAAAGGATCTACATAAAATCTAAGATCTTTATTAAAACGCACTAGATATTCTTTAAATTCTTGCATTGTTTTATTGCTTTTTAATCTATTACAGTCCCAGCAACAAGGAATACAATTTCCTGAAATATAGCCTTTAGTATTGTCAATTCTATCAATACCGACCTCATCTTTCTTAACTCTACAATAATAACAAGGTCTTTTTTCTAAGATTGCAAAGATTTGTTCTGGAATATTAAATTTCATTTTATTTTTTTGCGCTCTAGATTTGTATCTTGAAAATTTCACAAACTCTCCCTGAGTTTTAAGTTCTTAGGTTTAGAATAGTCAATAAATTTACTTATGTCAATAACATTTTTTAATATTTTAACTGTAGCATGAACTCGTCCAAGATAATGCTCCACATCATAATTTCCATCAAAATGCTTTGCATTTCTTAGAACTTGATTAGGCTCCATCTTGGGACGACCATTTTTATAGAACTGCGGTTCCCCTTTTTCTTCAACTTGAACCTCTCCATCAACTGCACTATAAACCCAAACCTTGTCGCCCTCCCTAGCATCCGAGTCTAAAGCTTCTAAAACCTTAGTTTCATTTTTCCTAGTTCCAGTCAGTAGTTTTTTAGTCACCGACTTTTTTACAGCCCAGCGAGAAATATCTGAAATAGCTAAGGTTTCTTTGCAATATCTATTATAAATCTCTAGCTCTTTTCCTTCATTAAAAACCAAACTTTTAAGAAGTTCTTGCAACATAGCCAATAAAGCCGGCTCTTTTTTACTGTCAACAAAGCTTGAACCTTTAGTCTTAAACTTCTTCGCACCCTTTGGAAGTAAAACATAGTTCTTGGCTTTGGAAACAATCACTCTATCATATTCACCATCGTCTTCCCAGTCGCAGTACATTATTCCTTTAAGTTGTTCTTCAATATTTTGCTTCTCTTCCTCAGAAAAACTGCTATGGTCATTTTTAGCAAAAGAGAGCGAATCGGTGTCGAGGTTAACAAGGATAAAATTGTTTTTAGGCATATTATCAAAGCTAACTTTAGTCTGAACGTCAATGCGGGAGAAGTCTTCATAATCCTGCTCCTCCGCATATTCTTTCCACCAATGAGTAATTTCATGACCTGTTGCCCAGATTACAGCTTTCTTAAGACCGGCTCTACAACATCTGGTAATTTCTGCTGCATGTTCAAATGAATTAAAGTTCAAGCCGGGAGTCCCTAAAACTCCATAACTTGAGTTAATGAATATCTTACCAGCTGCCTGTAAGTCATCATAATACTTATCGCCGGTTTCTTTAAATAGCTTTTTATTATTTAGTCGAGCTTCAGTAAAGTACTTCACAGTCTTAACAAATATATTATCAGGGTCTTTCTCGGAATTGTGGATATTAAATTTAAGAATGGTACTGGGATAATAACTAGCCGCATCATACTTTAGAACATTGGAATAGATTCCCGGAATTCCATAACTCATACCTCCAGCCACTCTTTGTGGTTCAGAAGCTTTAGGAATAGAATGCCCCCGCTGGAGATATCCCCGCACAAGCACTGAGTTTACCCATTTACCTGTAGCTCCTTGCATCATTTCTTCAAAAGGCATAGCAGTTGAAACCGCAGTATAAAAGTATGATGTTATCATTCGAAAATACAAATTAATTGTATCCTCTGAGTCATCGATACCATACTGGACGATCTTCTCACGTTCCTCTGGAATTCCCCAGTTTTTATGAATTTGAGAGGCATCATAGAATTGTCTGTCAGGTGTAACAAAGCCTTCAGCTTCAGCAATAGGCTTTAATCCCCAGCTGGGATATCCTTTACCGACTCCATAATTCAAAGCTACAAATTGACCATCGATAATTTGCCTTCCGTATATATGAGCTTTAAAATAATCCCAGCTTGTATTCCCGTCTACTCGCTTCTGAGAGGCTTTCTTCTTAAATTGAACATTGGAACCATCGCGTCCAAGCTTTAGGCTTGTGTCATAGAGTTCAGCTACATGCGCTAGATAAGGCAAATCATAACCATAGCCATTCCAAAAGTTAATAATATCTGGATCAATCTCTCTTACCCATTCAGTCCAAGCATTGATAAGTTCTCCACAATCTTTATAGTGGTCAAGCCTAAAATGCTTTTTAATATGCAAGTCTTTTTTACGATAGCTATTTGTAATAAGATATACTTGACTACCAGAATGTTTAGTAAGTCCATCGGATTCTATATCAAATGCCAATACGCCCAAATCTTGTGGCTTAAGTCCTTTGTAAAGTGTTATACCCTCATGTAGCATAAATTGTTCACGAGCGTTCCATACTCCGTATACATCTTTTCTCATGCCTATAAACATTTGCATATATTTACAAAACTGTTCATAAGATGAAAAATACCGAATGTATTTATAATGGAGATTACCTTCTAATCTTTTAAAATTAAGGTCAATCTTTGTTGATGATAAAAGCCAAAACTTAGCAGGACGAACTTCTATCGAACCATCTAACTTAAAAAGAATAGCGTTATTGTCTTGTAGTTCGACTGCTACAATTTCTAAAGTTTTATCTTTACCAAAAATAATATCATCTTGATATTGCAATTCTTTTAAAAAAGGCTTATAAGTTTCCGCAAATGTAAACTCGTAATCTTTGGTTTCAATTTTATCAGATTTAAGTTCGAATGGTTCTTTATCTTCTAAAAGAAGAGAACGTAATTCGGAGTAAGCGATGCTATCAGAAATATGATAAGTATCTTTCAAAATAACTCCTCAATTAATGAGCTATAAGCAACAGCTCTACACCAAACCAAACTCTTGTCTTCTAATTCAATTCTATAAGGAAATACAAAAGCTCCTTTCCCAAATCCAGCTGGTTCTATTTCAAGTATAGTGCCAATTTTATATAGAGAAAAATCATAATTACACCGTACAATAATTGCCTTATCCCCAACTTTTAAACTTCCCATGCAAGTTCTCCATTAGCCAATAGATAAAGAGCCTCGGCTACTCTGCGCTCTTGCTTACTAATGTTACCAGTTTTAAAATAATTAGCAAGGATATCATCCATAAGTTCACTTTCATATTTACCACTAAGAATAAAATTACACTCGTCTAGCAAAACTTCATCACTAAGTCCTTCAAGTTCCATTGATATAGTTGTATTCTCAAAGGATATGTCGTTGTAATCAATAAGTAAGTCTTTCACAACAACTCCTTTTCTAAAGAAGATAGAGGAACTTCATAGGCATAGAATTCAGTACCAAGATAAATAAGACCTTTTGTCTCACCTCTATTCCATGTAATATACACATACCCATGTAGGATGTCAATACTAGTTACATAAAAGGTATTTAAAAAACAACGGTACTTTCTTCCAACTTGGAACTCGTTTACATTACATTTTTTCTCTGGCTCTTTTTCCATCTCGTATAGCCCTGTTAATTTGATAAACGTCACGCTTGTCCAAAGATTCTGGAGCAAGCTTATCAATGACTTCTTCAATTATCATATCATCAACGCCAGAAAGCGCAAGAGAAAATACACAACCGTTTAAGGCATTTATCCAAAGCCCCGGCAAGCCTGTGTGGGCATTTGTAAGAAAGAACTCCACCGCCTCTGGGATTGTCTCTCTATCCTTGCCATAAAGGAGCTTTACGAGGTCTTTGAGGTTATCTGGCACTTCCACCTGCGTTTCTTTATAAACCTCGTTTAAAGCCTGTTCTGGAGCTTTCTTCGGCACAAGAAAATCTCCATCCTGCCAAAAGCCAGCTTCCATCTTGGAAGGAGCGTACCAGCGAGCATAGTCGCTACACTGTGCATCAAGCTCTGGAAACTGCTCTTGCATCCAATCCCAAGTAGCGTCAAAGTCATCTTTGTTGAGGATAGTTTTAGCCAGTGGGAAGATCAGTCTGAACTTGTGAAACTCTGGAGTGAAACTTGGGCTTGGAAGACACAGACAAGCCAATCCAAGTTTTTGAATGCGCTTCTCAGCATCTTCCATAGTTAGCCCAGAATCAACATCTAAGCTCATAAAGTCTGTGGACACAAACCAATCATTGTGTCTAAAGCTTGAGAAAATGCTCGGACTCCAACCATAAGAAGTTACAGCATTAATCAAATCCTCGTCAGTGGCAATCTCAATTACCTGTGGAAGATTAGGATTAGACGCAAGCTTAGACTGGGCAATCTTATCATCTTTATTCTTTGGTAGGTAGTTTACCTTAGAAAAAACGCTAAGCTTCATAGCAATTCCTTTTCTAAAGAAGATAATGGTTCTACTTGTATTTCAGCTACTTCGTTAGCCCATGGTGGTATGATAGTAGGGAATATAAGTTTATACCCATAATCAGTGTAGAAATGAAATTCAACAATATCATCTGAACGAAACTCATGAGAAGAGTAATAAAGCGGGTGCTTTGTTTTTTTAGACTTATACCAAGCTCCTACAACAAGATCTCTAACAAACATTATAAGTCTCCATTAAATCGCCACTCATACTGTGGTTTAATGTGAATCCATTGTTTTCCTTGACGGATAGCTTGGATTGTTCCTATTTTTACGCCAGTCTTATTTGAAATTTCACTTTGCTTATAGCCTAGAAATATCATATTAACAACCTCCTGAATCTGCTCTTCTGAGTATAGATTATTTCCATGATTAATTCCAGTGTTGTTTATAAGTCCAGTTTTAAAACCATGCTGCATGTTTTCTAGACGAGTAGCCCATTCTAAATTGGAGGAAGCATTATTTTTCCTATCTCCATCTATGTGATTTACATCAGTTTTGTTATCTGGGTTTGGGATAAAAGCTTTAGCAACTATTCTGTGTAATAACCTAGACTCTCGTTTAGATTCTTTATAGAGGTGAACATATGGTAGCTTGTACTTACCACAAAAGTTTATCGATAGTATTTTACTTGGATAGTTATAAACCCTCCCATCGCTATATGTAATTTTTCTAGCAATAGAACGAACTTTACCTAGATTAGATACTTCGTATAAACCTTCGTAATCATTAATAGCTACCCACCTTTCCATTACAACTCTCCCGGATCATGTCCACCAACAATCTTAGTAATCTTAACTTCTTTTCCATCTCTTCCAAGAATTGTATCCGAGATATCAAACTGGTAGGATTTAAACTTCTCTTCATTCTGACGAAGTTCTAGCACCTTTTCATAATACATAGCAAAGTCTGCTTTTTCCTGTTTATCAAGCTCTCTCAAGTTTTCTGTGTCATATTCAAAATAAAGAAGGTAATTCATATTTTCTCGAACTTTATCTCCACGGTTCTTGTAACGAATTTTAGCATATTGCCAACCAAGAATTGGAAGGTCGGCTTCACGCTGTACCCGAAGAAGCGGCTGGAAGATTGTGAGGATGTTTGTCATGAGATTTTCATAACGGCTGGTCCCATAACAACCATCTTTCGGCACTGGAATGTCCCCAGTGCCTTTTCCTTTCGTAGTCTGAGAAAGAATAATTCCATGAGCATCAAGCTCAACAGTCATATCCTTAAGTTCTCTACAAATTGGATTGTAATCTTTTACAGAGCCTTCAATGGAAATTTCGTGAAGGTGATCCAACACAAAAGCGATAAGTGTTTCATTCAAAACTTCTTTAAGCTTGACAAGCTCAAATTTAACGCCACGAACATTAAGCTCTCTACTCTTTCCTTGTTCATCATAATTCTCAATGATGTAAAATCTATCCTCAATCTGAGGACAATCTTCTGTCATCTTAATCCACTTCTCAGCAATTTCAGAAGCAGTCATTTCAAGAGAAACGAATGCTACAACTCCAGTTGGATTATTAAGAAGGATATGCTTGAGTATGTATAGAGAATAAGATGTCTTTCCAATTCCTGTTCCGGCAAGAATTCCAGTCATGTCACCTCTATGCCAAGGTCTTTCAAGACAGTCAATTTTCTTTGGACCCTTTACAAACTTACTTGGATCGATCTTACCTGTAACAATTCCTTCACGCCTCATATCCCCAAGACTCTTAACGCCCATCTGTTGCTTTCTTTTATCAGTGAAGTTAGTCATTTGTATTTTGTCCTTGGTTTCAATCATATATCTCCTAAATTAGTTCTTCCATTAATGGTGAATGTGGGGCAAGTTTGAGTTTTATAAATTGGGTGTAGTCCCTGTGCCTTAGAATCTTATCTCCCACATACATATACCTTACTTCTTCTTTTTCCTCATCTATTTCTAAAATATCCAACATATTAAAGTCGGAATGAACCCAGAAAGGAGTTTCTATTATATCATTCTTGTTTATTATAATGTATCTTCCCGGCTTCATTCTTCCACCTCATCAATTCCGTAGAAAATCATAACACTTTCAATCCTTCTTGTCAATTCCGAATTATCCGGATCAACCTCTCTACAATAATGGTAAGCAGCCAATACAGGACACGCACTAACTGCGCAATAGAAAGCTATAGAATCAATTCCGTCAGCTAAAAAACGTTCTTTTACAAACTGCTCATGCGCTTGTCTAAACTGTCCAATTTTAAATTTCATAAAGCTCCAAAAAAGAAAGGGGCTTTTCAGCCCCTTCTTTATTTTTCAAGATCTGCAGTAATTTCCATCTGCACAAACTCTAATCGCCCACCCGGAGAGAAATCGGCAATTTTCTTGTCAAACTCTTTTTTATCAATAATGCCCTTGTCAAGAAGTCGTGTAAGCTTTGTTTCTGGACGAGAAACGTAAAGAGTCTTTCCAGACATATTCACACCATTGATAATTACTTCGGTGTTCTTATCAAGCTTAAGAGCGTATAGCTTACGACCTTTATCGTCTGTCTTATACTCGCCTTCAAGACGATTTCCTTCCTCATCAAACTGAGATTGGAAAATAAGACTTCCAACTGTTGCGTATTTACCCTTCTGTTGTTTCGACATTTGCCACTCCTTCTGTTAAGCCATTAGCTTCGTTTTGTTGTTGACTTCTTGCAAATCCATTAATAATGCCTTCAATTGCTGCTTCTGTACCCAGTGCCACAAGACTGTCTGAGATACGCTTCCAAATTACAAAAGCAGTTCTAAGCTCAGGCTCGTGCTCATCAAAGTCCTCATCAAGTAAGGGATATGCAGCCATTGCATCCATAAGCCTATCCTTTTGCCCGTGACGAAGAGCTTGTTTTGCTTCTTTGAACTCAGCTTGGTCTGAAACAATGTTTCGCACAAGCGTTTCTGTAACTTCTTTTTTAGATACAACTTTACCAGCGTTTTCCATTATAGATCTCCTGATGGAACTGAAGATTCTGACTTGGCGGAGTTCTTACGGAACGAACCGCGGCTTGCTGCTGGAGCTGATTCTACAGGCTTTTCTTCAAGCTTAGCAACATTATTTACTGGGGTTGTTGTAACCGTGACATTTCCTGAAGATTTAAAACTACCTCGCCCAACTGCAGTTTCTCCGTCATCGTCGTCGGAACCGATGTTAGCTAGAGATTGCAATCCATAACGACGAGCATAAGAAATTCCTGATCCTTGTTGTTGAGCGTCGTTAGCTTTTGAGACAATAACTTCCGTTAGACTAGAAATGAATTCTCCAGACTCGTGCAGTAGTACTGTTTCTACAAAAGACTTACCGTCAACTTGAATGGTAGGTTGAAGCACTGAAATACCATTCGCATTCATTGCTGGAAGAACTGCTTCACGCACCGCATTGAGATTAGCGTAAGAACTCTTGAAGAATGGATTCTTAGCATCTTTAATAGCATTTCCCATAACAGACTGAGCTTTTACAAGAGCTAGAGCAATTTTAGCAATTGATTCTGAACGATTCATTTATACCCCCAGTAGACTTAGAGTGTCTTCCAAAGCAATTTTGTTAGCTTCATCAATTGTTGATGCAATTGCTGGAATAGATACTTTCTTTGTAATGATTGGACCTTTACCTTCTTTACCAGCTGAGAAGATTGTAAGGTTAAGCGTTGAAGCTACCTTACCAGCTTGACCTGAGTTTGATAGGTTAAAGCTTAGATCAAATCCGCCATCCTCTGGCACAAGCTTTTTAAGACGTTTAGCAAATTCCTTATCCATTTTTTTTCTCCTTTAAATGGTTAATGTTAGATTTATGCATTACTCGTTCTATTAAGAACTTCTTAGCATCATATAAAGCATATTCATAGCCACTTGTGACTACGTCTATAACTTTTGTTACTTTAGCAGCTTTTGAATCAAAGTCAAATGAAATTTCTACTAGCTTAAATGTGTCATCTCTATCTTGTAAAACAGAAAAGCCAATTCCCGGCAAACTTTGTTCCAAAGCTTCTTGCTTAGCTTCTACCCCCTGCATATTTCCAAGCTTTTCTCTAAGCTGGTCGATAATGTCCAATAGCTCTTTCTTGGACTTCTTTTCTAAATCACTCACAATAACTCCCTTATTAATGATGAAGGTATAATAATTTCATCCTTCTTAAAAATAAACTCTTCTGAGTATAGCTCGTAGTTAACACAATAATATAATGAGTTTCTATTGTCTATTTGTGTAACTTTCCAGATGTGACCAACATACTGCGGTAGGTCGGATTCCTTTATACAAAGAACTTCATCCCCAACTTTAATCTTTCTTTTTGAGTCCATCCATTCTTCCATGCCAACACAAATTAAAAAACTCGCAAGACTTGCCAAAGAAGTGGCATTCTTTTGGAGAGTCTTTTTTATGAAACTCCGCACAAACTATATTATTAAGCTTCTGTTCTATAATGTCAAATGTTTTCTGCTTGTGCTCATCTGATATAGTATCTTTTATAAGTTGGGTTCGTGCTTTTGGTTCTTTGAGTCGCATCTTTTTTTCCATAACAACGTAACTAGCTCTATCACAAGCCTCAGCTTCGCAGTAAATAGCAAGCTGAATGCTGTTTGCCACAGAATCTGCTTTATAAGCTTCTGAGGAGGTTTTGTTGTCACAGATGTGTCTAAGGCTAGGATCATCTTTAAAACTCGCAATAAAGTCAATTTTACCCCTTAGCTTATCTCCAGATTCGTTCAATAGCTGAACTTCTTTCTGTATGTCAAAGACTTCTTCAATTTCTGGAAGAATGTCTCTTTCATAAGCCTTTAACATCATTTCGCCCTTTCTATAAAGGCTAAGCCAGCATAAGTTATTAAAAGCTACTTTAGTGCCTTGGGTAAGCTCTCCATGAGTTTTTATGTATTTCTTACAATAGGCAAAGAATTCTTCCCAGTCTGTAATACTTGGGTAGGATTTTGTAAGTGCTTTAAAATCCTCGGGCAGTAAGATATTTGGATCAAAGTCAGAATAGAAGTAGTCACACAGCGGATTCCTTTCTAACAATACTCCATTTTGCTCACGCATAGTTTTGTCAAACATTGAATAGGCATCTTCATTCAAAAGCAAGTCAAGTTCTTTTTCGGTTAGATTTACTTTTCTCTTTAGTAGGAAAAGTTCAACTGCAGCATCAATAGCTGTACCAAAGAATAGAGGACTTGAAATCTTTTCAGAACTTAGACGTTCCTTATAACGAAGACGATACTTCTCCGAGCATTGCTCAAAGCATTCTAAAGCTGAAAATGATATGTTAATACTCAAAGGAACCTTCAAAATTAAATTCAATAAAAAATACAGAATTAGCATTAGTGTATTTTACAAATACATAAGAATTACCAGCAGAGTCTACCATATTTACAGTTGTCTTGTCTAGTTCTTTTACAACTTTCTGAACTGTAAGCTTTTGTAGCTTAGCTCTGCTCTGAGCTAACTCCCTACCAGTCTTTTTATTAAATCTATCCTCTTTGGAACAAACAGCAATTCCAATCTTTTTTTCAAAGAAATCACCCGGATTTAGTGTTTGTAGTATCCAAGGCTTGAGATCTTCAATGGCTATAGTAGCTCCCCCAAAAGAGGAGGAGTTAATACATAATCCAGACTTGTCCCACTCAAAGCGTCTAACGTGCCTGAAGATCATCGGTAAGATCCCGGATAATCTACATAAGGAAACATTGGTTCTTCCTTATGTACTGGCTTATTCTGATTACTGGCACAAGATACAAAAAACCCTAAAAGAAATAAAATAATAAAAGTCCTCATTAATCCTCCGATAGTTTATAAATACTATTTGCAGTTTGTATAATTACGTCCTTACCTTTCTTCTCACAACTTACAATTGAGCTTGTTCTAAACCAACCTCTAAGTCCTCGGATATATAAAGCTACATGTTTTTCACTTCCAATCAAGCTTACATGCCCTTTGATTGTAAAAACTGGCTCTTCGTAGTAGTTAGACTTAGTTCCAATCTTATAAAGCTTATAATAGCTTTCATAGTCTATAGCATCTAAGCCTAAAGCAATAGCTTGTTCTTTTACTAAGTCCATTGTTTTGTCGTTTAATCCAGAATGCATTTTCATGTTATCTCACACACTCCATCATTACTTATTATCTTCCAGCTCAAGAACTTTTGTCAAGTCAATTTCTTTTTTATCTCTAAAAAATTTAGTCATTTCGAACCACTCGTCAAAAGAGTACCTGTTACCCTTTGAATTGTTACAACGCCAACAACAGACAACTAAATTGGAAAAAATATAGCCCTTATCATTATCAACCCTATCTAAATTATATTTTGATCCATTTTTTGTAAGATTATGTTTTGTCCATTTAATAGACTCAAAACAATAATGACATTTATTCTGATTTGTAAAAATTTTAAATTCTTCAAATGTTAGACTAATTGGTTTATTTTTTTCTTTGCAGGTTTTTAAAAGACCATTAAATAAAGCAAGGTATGGCTCTTTTGCGGTTGTATGTTTTAACCTATCAATTCCGTTTATTTTTTTAAGATCAGAACACTTCTTACAATAGCCTGACCACTTGTGATAACTATACACATCCCTTATTGTTATATTAAGACACCCACTCGTTAAACAGCTTGCTTCATAGTAACGAAGTAGCCTTTTACGACTACCTCGTTCTTTTCTAACTTCTTTTATAATTTGATTCTTACAAGCCACAAACTCCACCCACACACTCAGTCATTTGTTCTTCAAAAACAACACCTTCATTAGCTAAAGCTTCTTCTAAGCTTACTCTAGTTAATGGCTGACCGCCTCTACACCCATCCGGGTACATAGTAAAGCCTCGTAGTCTTTTAGCATACTTTAGCAGTGTTTTTGAATTTTTATCTAACGTCTGTTCGTTATTTTCATCAGACCCCCAACTAGCCACGTTACACGTAGAACTAATAGCCATATCAACATAGTTTTGAACGTCAGCTTGAAACTTAACTCTTGTCTTAAAATCCAAATCATAAGAGTCTTGGATATCTTCCATTTTTACCCCCTGCTCCAGAAGTCTTTTTACAGAACCATCAACAACATACTGGTACATCCACTTACCTTCTTTAAAGTATCTTCTTTTATATGCTTTACAAAACAAAGGTTCAATACCCGTAGTAGTTTCTGCCATAATACCAATTGTACCAGTTGGGGCAATAGCTCGCACCCCTTTTGGAACTGCTACATTTAACAGCTTAGCTCCAATAAAAGCGGCTGAATCAGACTCGTCTTCATAGACTTTAAGCCAACTATGAAGCTCTGGTGTAACTTCGTACTTCATCCCTCTGGACATAAGCCATTCGTGAATTCCTCCAAGACCAAGACCAATTCTATTGTTTTTAATACCAACTTCCTTGATCTTTTCATTCGGAACATCTGAGTAAATTCCACCACAAAGAAGAAATAATATACTAGCTTTTGTTATTTTCTTAAGTTCTTTTTTATCTTTAATTCTATTCATCCAAATAGTTCCCAAATTACACTTATCTGAGTCATCTTCCGAAACTACTTCACAACAGGCATTTCTCAAAGTTTCATTATCTTTTCTAAAGTTAAAACTAAATCCCGGCTCTGCTGTAGAAAAAGCTTGCTTACAATTCAACTCATAAACGGCTTTCGCATGAGAATGGAGCGGGTGTTTCTCATCTTCAATTGCAATAAAAAATTCTGTATCATAGTTAACCGAAATGTTAGTTAACTCCATTGGAAGAATAAAGTTGAAATCTTTCTCTTTCTGTGCTCTAAGTTCTGGGCTGTGATCTTTAAGTTTTAGAAATTTAAAAACATCACCATGCTTCCAGTTTAGAGAAGCATAAATAGCACTCCTTCTTTGACCGCCCTGCATAATGTTTCTTCCAGCCTCATTCACCATGTTCATCAAAGCAATTGGACCGGTGCTAAAGCCGCCCGTACGTTTAACCAAAGCTCCTTCTGGGCGTAAAGCTGAGTAGTCAACTCCAATTCCTCCACCTGTCATTAAAGCAGATGTTACTTTATACATAAGTTCAGACCAACCTTCACGACTGTCCTCTGCTCTAAACAAAAAACAATTATTGACTTGATGAAAAGGTCGTCCAGCTGAGTATAAATATCTTCCACCCGGAATAAACTTTCTTTCCAAAATAGCTTTATAAATAGTATCTTTATCCTCTGGACTCAATAGTTGACCACATACCGCATCTACAACTCTTTTAGCTGTATCTGACCAAGTTTCTTGACCATTTAAAGAGTACTTCTGCAGAAAAATATCTTGGGCAAATTTATTTGAAAAAACATCGAACTTATTAGTCATATCTTCCTTTTGGTGGGGTTATTTCCTAAACCAGAGTGTAGCAGTTTCTTACCTGAATTTCAATTATTTTTTAAGCTCAGACATTACTTTTTTGTAGTAAATAAAAGTACTTGCGTGACGGATTCTTGATCCACCCTTTAAGCCAGCGTTATAACAAACAAGCCAAGTATTGTCTAACTTATGCTTACATTTTTCCCTTGCTTGTTTTAAAAGAGCAACGCCACGCTTAATGTTGGTACAGCTTTGGAATAATTGTTGTTGAGTTTCTGGGACAAGCTTATGACGAATTTGCATTAAACCAGAATCATCTAACTTTCCAACAGCAAAAGGATTGCCCTTGCTTTCAACTTGAATGACAGCATTAGTTATATCTGGAGAAATTCCAGCAAGAAAAGAATAGAATATAACGCAGGAAGCCAAAGTCATTACTTATTCCATTTGATTTTACCACCAAGCTGGTCAGCATACCATTCAATAGCTAATCGAAGCTCTTCCAAATTGGCAAAGTCTGCTTCATTTGTTAAGCTTGCTTGATTTCCATGCAGGCTAATTTTCTTGGCACAATGTCCAAACTTTGTCCAAACATGCCACGGTACTTCAATGTCTTTTTGTAGCTTTAACTGTTCTTTAAGTTTCATACTATTGTTACTCCTTGTAAGCGATTTATCCAAAAAGTTTTACGATAAGTTCTAAATTCAAAAATAACTAAGGTCCAATTTATTCCCCAAATTGTTTTAAGTTTCATTCTCTCTCCCATGTTTCATTACAATCTGGACAACGATAAGCCGTTGTCCTATCTTTATCTCTGTCATATAAAGCAATCGCCCTGCTCCAACGATTAGCTTCACCATGCTCGCTCCAACCTTCATACATGGAAGCGTAAGCTAGAGCCTCATCCATAGACATTCCTTGTCTCATGGGAAAGTTGATTACCAAGTCTCCATCTAGGTCTGCATTACAGTGAGGACAGTACCCATGTATGTTACTCATCTTTCGACTCCTGTGTTTCAGCTATAGGCTTCGTCCACCAATCATCTGCAGCAAGGTCAGCTTCGCTCCAGAATCTTTGAGACAAGTCTAGCATAGCATAGTCTACGTTTCTACGCAAGTCTCGTACGTACCAGCCGTCTTTGTACTTGCGTCTGTTAAAAGGCTTGCCAGAATTACGAGCTTCAAGGTAGGTCATTCCTTATCCCACCCTAATACAATTTGTTGAGGAACATGCTCTTGAAAATAAGCAGCACTGATAACTATTTCTGCATCTTCTACATTAGTAGTCTCTGGAGGCAACATGCCAAGCTTTTCAAAAACTTCAAGCATTCTATTAACTTGAGCTTCGTTAACGCAAACTGTGTTTAGCGTATGTTTTAGAGCTTTTTTAATCATAGTGCTACGTTTCATACTACTCTTCCAATTCTGGTAAATCTTTTGCTAATTCTTGCATATAACCAAACTCAATAAATCCTACCACAAATGTTCCGTTAATTATAAA
>Ga0315901_10000947_pt1 | contig 42029 bp, 46 predicted proteins | sample LakEriMetagenome_10_FD_203761 | JGI IMG/M metagenome (GOLD analysis project Ga0315901, IMG submission 203761) | Freshwater fungal communities from buoy surface, Lake Erie, Ohio, United States - Buoy 2 MA116 | ecosystem: Environmental > Aquatic > Freshwater > Lake | place: USA: Lake Erie, Ohio...
ATCACCCCCAGCCTCGAGATCGGCTGCCGCATGGGCTGGGGGCTCACGCAGGACGCGGCGTCGTATTACGTCGACTCCGGCCTCGGCTGGCGGTTCTGACGCGAAATGGGCGATATAGGACTCGAACAACCGTGGGTTTTACCGACAAAAAACCCATCCATCGAGTCAGAGTGTGCACATTTGTGTGCAGATCGAGAAATCCCGGCTTTTGTGACTGAATCCGGAAGGATTGCTGAGTGGGGCGAGTTGAATGAGGACTTTCGCCGGCGCATCGCGTCCCTCTCTCCAGAGGTCCTCGTCGCCCTTCATGCCTTGTTCAGCGGCGCACACCGGCAGCCATGATCAGTGCCAATGCCTGCCTCGCATCGCGTTCCAGCGATATGCGTAAGTAGCCGGCGACGGCCTTCCCGCCCGCCAGTTGCGCTTTTTCCTCCCGCTCTCGCCGTATCTGGCTAGGAGCGGGCTTTCATAACAAAACCCAACCAACCTCAACGGAGGTCTTATGAGGCTCCATGCCTACCCCCTGATGGCCACCCTACTCGTGCTGCCCGTGCCATCTGCGCCCCTCGCCGCCGCCGAGCCCCCTCCCGGCCGGCTCCGCGTCGCGCCAGAAAGCGGCGAGCAAGCCGACGTGAAAGCCTGCCTGAAAACAGTTGCCGAGGCTGCCTGTGCGGAGAATCTGGAGGGCTTCACCGACTGCTTCACGAAGGCCCGCAAGTCCAAGATTCACAAGCAGGCCGCCGTCACGTTCGTCAGCCACGACATCTCGATGGAAGTTCTAGACGCGCAGGTCATCAAGCTCGCGGGCAACTCGGGCCAAGCTGCGGTCAGGTACAGGGTCAATCTTTCCGAGGAACAGTACGACGTGATCTCGCTCGTGTCCCTGAAACGCGAGAACGGTTACTGGAAAATTCATTCGGAGAAAATCCAGACGTTCGAGTACCAGTCGCCCCGATCCTGCTCGCCCTCCCGTTACTCGTGCATGGGCGGCACCTGTCGAATCCAATAACCACATTCACGGAGAAATCCATGAAACTCACCGAATATGAAAACACCAACTTCCCCACCTACGACATCGACCTAGAAGCCCCGCCTGAGTCCCGCTGGAAACACCTCGCCCAGAAAGAATCCAAGAACATCGGCCGGCTGCTGGATGACTGCGTGGAGCTATGCGTGGAGCAAGCCGACTGCTACCCCGCCTACATTCGCCCCTTAGTAGTCGCTGCCGGTAAAGGAATCGCGGGCCTTGGCGGCCGGCTTGTCGACATGATCGCGGCTAGTTTTGGCGAAGAATACGTGGCCGAGATCAGGAGTGTCGCCAAGCACGCCGACCAACCCCTCAGCCACGTGGTCCTTGGCAACCTCACGTACGACGGCTGCCAAATGATCGGGGCCTATGGGGCGGCAGGCTGTTCGAGCTATTCGTGCAACATTCAGGGCACGCCCACGCTCGTCCGCAACATGGACTGGGTCTGGCCGCGCAGCACAGGCAGGCATTCCCGGCTCATCAAGTTCCATCGCGGAAAAGAGAGCTACACGAGCGTCAGCGTGCTGGGCTGCGTGGGCGTGGTCTCAGCCATGTGTCCCGGGAAGTGGGCTGTCACGATCAACCAAGCTCCGACCGAGGGCACCACCACGAGCTATTTCCAGTGGCCCGTGCTCCAGCGGCTCCGGAATGTGTGCGACCGCTTGGGCACCTACCGGGATGTCGTGGCTGGACTGCAGGAATACGAGACCATGACGAGTTTCTTCGCCCATGTAGTCGGCACGAAGCCAACCGAGCACACGGTCATCACAGGGCTTGGCGACAGTTTCCGGCACCGTGGCATGAAAGGCGAAACACTCCTCCAGACGAACCACTTCATCGGCCACCGCGACTTGGAGAAGCACAACGGCCCCGAGCGATGGGAGGACGACGACGGGCAAGAGTGGTATTGCGATTCCCACTACCGAGCCAAGTGCCTGACTAGACGGCTCAGGAGGCCGCCCGGGACCCTCGACGACGCCCGTAAGAAAATCTACACGAGCGCCGTCACGACCGAGGACACCATGCAGCAGATGGTGCTCCAACCCACCAGCGGTTACTCGAAGGTGTGGCTGCGCGGGTAGAACAAGCCGCCACCGGTCCGAGAAAGACCTGCTGTTGGCGAAACGGTGACCGGCCGGGGATATTTCTATTTTTATCCTCGCCTCCGACCCCCCCGCCTGCCATGCCCGCCACCATTTCCCTGCTCGTCGCCTACCCCAAGGAACTCATCCGGGCGGGCCTGCTGGCGATGCTGGGACAATCCGCCATCAAGATCGTCGGTGAAGCCACTGACGCCCCCAGTACCGTCACGCTCGCCAAGAAGCAAAAGCCGGCCGTCGTGCTTCTGGACGCGGCTATTCCGGGCGGCGATGCGTTCGAACTGATTACCAAACTCACCAAGGCGATACCGACGACCCGGTTCATCCTGCTCTCCGCCCTCGACAATCCGACCTACATGGCCCGCGCACGTGCTGTCGGAGCTTCCAACTTCCTGCTCATGGGGTTCAGTCAGCGGGAACTTGTCGCGGCCATCGAGAATGCCGCTGCCGGGAAGACGGCTGCGGGCGCGGGAACATTCGCCAAGATCGCCGCCGCCATGGAGCCGCGGGATGCTCGGGCTGCTCGCGACAACGGCCTCACACCTCGGGAAAGCCAAGTTCTCTCCCACATCGCCTTCGGCCTGTCCAACGACGAGATCGCCCGGTCGCTCGAAATCAGCGTCGAGACAGTGAAGGAGCACGTCCAGAAAGTGCTGCGGAAACTGCAAGTGACCGATCGAACCAAGGCGGCTCTTTGGGCGGTAAAGAACGGGGTGGCGTAGGGCATCTCTGGTCGTCTTCCTTCTTCCGGAATCCCAGCGACCAACCGTTGAATCGTCAGGCGCACGGATCAGCCGCGATTTGCTCCCGTATGAGTTCTTTCAACCGAGCGATTTCCAGCGGCGGGGTTACTTGGTGGATCATGGCGTGGCAGTTCGGGCATACGGGAACGAGGTCGGCGACTGGATCAACCTCACGCTCGCCACGCAAGGATGTCACCGGCACTAGGTGATGGACGTGAATGAAGTCCCCGCCCAACGCTCCGTACACCCTCTCGAAGTTGAAGCCGCATGCCACACAGTCGAGTCCGTGATGTCGGATGCAAGCGGTTCGCGCTTTGGCGCTTCGCTCAACCGCATTCACGACGATCTGCTTTCTGGCACCTTCTGGATACCGCTCCGGGGCATCTAGCTCTTCGGCAAGTCCTGTGTCGACTGCCCGATGCGTCGGATCGGTGGCGTACCAGTCGTCGCCGAGCTGAAGCAGGCCGCGAGCGGAGAGGATCGGGTCGAAATCATCGATCTTGGCAGGCCCGTCACCCGAATCCTCCTTGCTTGGTCCGCCCCATTTCATCGGGAAGGTTTTGAGTGCGTAGCCGTCCTCAACAACCAATCGGATGTGCTCCCGGGATTGCGCGTACCCCGGGTTTTTTCGGCCGGTGTTCTTCGCCCGCCATTTCCCCGACAGGATCAAGCTGTGTCGGCCCGCGGTATGGATATCCCACGCGCCGAATACGACAAATCGCTCGTCACGGTTCACGAACGACCAACTCCACTGCCAGTTCTGACACGTGGCGCCGATTAACTCGATGAATGCTCGGCGGGACTGCTTCTTTTTGCTCATACAGTTTTCAGCCTACCGGACCACAACAGTCGCAGCAGCAACCCCGGCCAAAGCCAACGCACCCCAGAAGCCCAACACGACCAAGCACCCCCGCGTCGTCCGGTTATAGACCCGGTTGTAGGCGGCCTTTCGTGGGTTCGTAATCCAACCCCAGCCGCGCGGTGCCTTGAGCCCGAGGTTGTTTCGGACGTACCGCTTCAGGCTCGTTCTGGCCGAGATGCGTTTCTTGAGCGACGGGAGGCGAAAGCCAAACTTCACCATCGCAGATTTCTCGTTCAGCCCGCCAACGCCGACGCTGGGCCAATAAGTAATGGCTGCCGCCCGATCTCTTCGTCGCCAGCAATGAGCGTCAGTTCGTAGCGCCCAGCCCGGGGTACGGTGATGACGAGGTCATGGAAGATGAGTTGCTGCGGCGTAAGCGGATCGTCGTGAACAAGCAGGTCTTCGGGAGTCCATTGCCAGACGGGCTCGCCATCAGGCCCGCGAAGTAGAAACTCCATTGGATACTGCCCATGTCCGCCGGTCACGTGCGCGAAGACAGAAACCTGCACGCTGGCTGGGAACTCGGGGACTGGGATATGGCTTCGAGGTCCAGCGAGCATGACCTCATTGGTGCGCGGGTTTTCCCAGATTTCGCGGCAGACCACGAAGGCTTGGGCTTGAGGGGCGGGGAGGCGGCGGTGATTGGTCATCGATCTGACAGCGTCCGCGGTCGTGTTCTACATCCCAAAACTTAGACGCGTGACCGCTTCCGCTGCTCGTCAATGATCGCCTTGATCTTTTGGGGGTTGGGCAATCCGACGACCTCAATTTCAAGGCCGGACTGTGCTGCAGTGGAAATGCCGATGCTGCCCACTCCAAAAATCCTCTGAAACACGTTTTGTCCCACGAGCACGTTTCGAATATCCGGAATCAAAACATCGTTCGTGTATTTACTGAGGATGCCCTTGCGCAGAGATACTCGATCCTCCGTCACGGTGAGAGATGTTCCCCAACATTGAAGCCACCAGATCAACAGAATCAAAAAGCCGAGACCGTAGGCAAAAATTAGAACGCAGCAAATCAGAAACAGGATTGGCCTGTTTCGAAACATGGCCGGGTTGTCTTTGTAAAGAATCTTTTCGCTCATAATGGCTGGGAAAGTCCTTGTTATGGAGTGCACATGAAGGCGGGCTAACGCCGTGCAGGCACTCGCTTCGTCGCCTTCTGATCGCGTTCACTGGCCCGCCACTCCCACGGCGGCACGGGGGCCTTGTCGGCCCACAACCCCTTGCCAGTGACTCGGGCCTGACGTTCAGCCGCAGCCAGCCGAGGGTCGTTGTTGAACTTGACGTAATGCCACGCCAACCCGTCCGCGACCATCTGGCGGTTTACGTCCTGACCCTCGATCTTTATGCGGCCTAGCGTGCGGCCATATTTATCGCGGCCTTCGTTCTCGACAGTGACGGTCTTACCCATCACGATCGCGGCCAGCCGGTCGCGGGATGCGGTGCCGAACGGCTGCCCTCGCTCGGGCGCGTCGATCCCGTTTAGCCGCACCTTGTGCTGCACGTTGGCGGCATCGAGAACGCGCACCGTGTCGCCGTCGTGCACGCTGACGACGCGCCCGGTTATCGGATCGGCGGCGATCGCAGGCAGACCTACAAACGCGATGAGGACGGCAAGAAGTCGCATTGTGGGCCTATGGGTTTTCGGGCTGGACACGACTCCAGTCGCTGTCCGCCCCGCCCATAGGTTCGCCGAGAGTGACGTTTGTCTTAGACGGGTCTACCGGTTCCGCCACGAGGACGGTGTCGCCGCTTGTCAGGCGCTCCGTGCGTGAGATTTTGAATTCTTGAGTCAGCCTCGCCCAGTTGCCCGAGGTCAACCCCGATGTATCCACTCCACGAACGACAACGCGTTTTTGTTCGTATCTTCCAGATGCTGGAGACCGAAAATTTAGTTGGCCAACGAATCCTGTTTCGAAAATGAACCCTACAAGCAATGTGTGCTTAAATTCACCTGTCTGCCCGAGCGCGAGGTCCAAAAGACTCAATTTGGCGGAAGCATTTTTGTCTGCCGGACGACTGCTTTGACTGAACGATTTAATGCTGGAGAACTTGATTGGCTTTGAGCCGGGGATTTCAAACTCACCTTTGGAAAATGAACCGAACGCGCCGTCCGCCGCATCGCCATTTTTCAAAACAATGCTGAAGTAGTCGTCGTTACCGTCGAATGCAATGGTGCGCACGTTGCTCATTCGCACTTTCTGACCAGATGTCGTGGGAAACCCGGAGACATAACCAGAATGCACCTGCACGACGAGAGTGCCTTTGTCATACTTTTGTACTTGGCCTTCGATTTTCTCTCCGTTCTTCAGTGAGACCGTGTCGGCAGCAGCCCACAAAGAATGCAATGCAATAATCAATGTCATGGCGAATCGGCATGTCACTCGCATCACGACCTCCCCGAATGCTCTGAAGAAAAGTAATTCCGTTGAAAAAAAGCACGCATGCTGTGGCGTTAATGCCGATCGTCCAACGTTCTCTCCAGCAGCCCCAAAACAAGCTCGCTGCGTCTTCGTTCCGGCACTAACTGGATCAGGGCCGGGTAGTGCGCGTGTATCCAGTTCTTTACGGCTGTCTTGTCATTGGCCTCGATGTGCTCGCCAAGGATCGCCACCTGCTTGAACCACGACCTGACGCTGATATGGGCCGGCCGAAACTGCTTTACTCTCGGGGCCAGCAAATACCCGACATCCCGATAGCCTCGTTGCATGGTCTTTTCTTTCGCCATACACACCCAGCCGCGGACATATCCCGGAAATCCATCAACGTAGGCTGGCCACCGACTTCGAGCGCGTTTCATGGCCGGCCCTTGGTCTAACCCCAGTCGTTAATTCATCCGGACCATCGTCTTGCCGTCATTCGGGCACTTCTTCGCGCCGGGCTGCCCATACTCTTGAACGAGTTTGCATTTCGGGCAGCGGTACTTGTAGGTCTTCGGCGCGGCGATCACAGAGCCGGCAACGAAGACACCTGCTGCGCTGACCACGCTGAGTAGTAACTGCCGCCGATGAATCAGGCTGCGCATATGGAACCTCGATGTGTGAACACAATCCAAGCCCAGCGACGCAGCCTACACCCCCTCCCAAAGGGTATGCAAGGACTCTTCAGGGGATTATGTTGTGAAAAAGCCCGTGGGAGAGAGGCGCTGTTTGGGGCTTGTTTTCATAGGTTTTCCGAACGAGGTCCCAAGGTTGTCGATCGTGCCTGCTCAAATAGTTGGCCCAACCAACCGGCCTCGGGTTCTCCAACGATGAGCGACAACTGGCATTTTCTGCGTGGCAAAGAGGCTGACGGCCCGGTCACGTTCGCCAGACTCAAGAACATGGCCCGCGAAGGCTGGCTTCACCGCGATGATCTGGTCTGGCATGCAGGGCTTCCAGATTGGCTGCCGGCTGGAAAAGTGCCGGAGCTGTTCGGCGGGTCGGTTAGTCAGTTGTTGCAGCGGGCAGTTCGGCGCCAAGGAACATCCCGGCCTGTATCCGCCCAAGGACTCGCGCAGACTGCCCCGCCCCCCCCTCCCCAAAAAGCCCACGAAACAATCTGCGACGCGGCTGCAAAAGAATCAGGTCACCATCAAATGGCACGACCTATCACCGGGGCATGTGGTGGCGGCCTGCGGTGGTTTTATCGCAGCGCTCGGCATTACCTTCACGGCCATTGCCCAGTCTCGCGTGTCGCTGGCTTTTACGCTGGCCGGGCTTTTCGTCGCGACCGTTGGGCTTGCCGGTGAGATCGGTAAAGTAGTCGGACAGGCTGTCCACAATATCGGTAAGGCGTCTCGCGAAGCGGCTGACCGGCGGCTTCGAGCCAAGGAGCTGGCACTTGAAAAGCAGCGGCTCGAAGTCGAAGCCGCCCGAATCGCCCAGCAGGACAAGCACCTCGAACGAATCCTGCCGGCAGCACCAGTGGCAGCCAATACGCCGCCCCCGATGGCTGCTGCGCCATTAGCCCGCGGCGATGGCCCAGCCGGCGGCAACGTGGTCGTGATCAATCAGCCGCCCGTGAGACTCTGGAGCCCCGGTCTGGCTGCCGTGCTGAGCTTCTTCGTGCCGGGCCTTGGGCAACTCTACAAGGGGCAGTTTGTGAGCGCCGTCTTCTGGTTTGTGTTCGTCAGCATGGGCTACGTGGCGTTGATCCTGCCCGGTTTGATCCTGCACTTTTTCTGCGTGGTTGGGGCCCTTAGTGGCAACCCGTGGGGCGAGAGCAAGACGACGGTCGTGAGGCAGTAGCGAAACAAAGGCAAGATCACCATGAGTATGTTCGGACACGTCAGATGGCTCTGGACGCTACCACACTCCTACCCGAGGCCTTGGGTATGGATGACCTTCGTGGCTTTTCTGGCGGTGTTTGTCTTTCTTCGATGGGATGAATGGTTCATTGCAGCTATTTACGCCCGCCTGATCGCTGAGTTCGTGCTTTGCTGCCTCGAATTCAAGAGGCTCAAGGCAAGGCACCAGCGAGAACGACGCGAACAGACCAGAGCTCATCTCGCCAACTGCCCGCGGTGTACGTCGCTGCAAACACGGGTGGCAAAAATACTCGGGCAATACGGTGGAGTTTTTCTTGCTGAAGGAGGGTAGACAGATGAACGGTCCCGCGAAAAACAGGCTGCACGACTACGAAGCTGGCTGGCTCACGCTGCTGATCAACATGGGCATCGCAACGGAAAAGCAGGCCCACGAGGCGATGTGTCGGGTTGCGCAGCAGGCCATCGACGAGCTGAACGAGCGGCAGGAAAGACGGCGAGCGGCACGTGAGCGGAGAAGAAAACGGAGCTGAGCGACCACCTGTGCCACTTTCCTTGGACTCGCGCCCGCCAATACATCCATCCCCTAGTTTGAGGGCCTCCGAGCCCGTAGTCTGACCGTCTTCTGAGCCCCAGCAGGAACGCCCCATGACCACGATTTTCGAGACTTGTAAGCCCCGCGCCGACGTACAGGCCGGAGCCACCCGCGATGAGCAGTTCGCCGCCGACCTTGCAGAGGTTGTCAACGGGACGGCATCGAAGGAATACAGCGACCCGGCCACTTTTTTTCGACACACCTACCCCACACGCGGCCTCAAGAAACTGATCGAAACCGTCTGCAAGCGGCTCAGCGGCAAGGGCGGTGAACTGGCCTCCATTATCCGGCTCGATACCCAGTTTGGCGGCGGCAAGACCCATAGCCTCATCGCCCTCACCCACGCTGTCCGCGGGATGAAGGGCGTCGCGAACCCGGGGGAGTTCGTCGACGCGGCCCTGCTGCCCAAGGAGGAGGTGAAGGTCGCTCCGCTCGATGGCGAGAACGCCGATCCCACGAACGGCCGGCTCCTCGAACCCGGTGTTTTCGCCAAGAGTCTGTGGGGTGAGCTGGCCTACCGGGTCGCCGGCATCGAGGGCTTCCGCCGGGTCGAGGAGAGCGATCGCAAGCACATCGCCCCGGGGGCTGACACGCTCAAGGAACTCTTCACCGGGAAAAAGGTGCTGATCCTCATCGACGAGGTTGCCGTCTATCTCCGGAAGGCCGAGATGGCGTTCCCGGGGCAGGCCAAGCAGTTCGCAGCGTTCGCGCAGGCGCTCTTCAAGGCCGTCGAATCTTCCCCCGGTGTTGTCCTCGTCATCACGCTCGCGGTCGGCAAGGACGCCAAGGCCCACGACGCCTACCGCGACGAGCAGGAACGAGCGATGGAGGCGTTCGCCGAGGCCGACTCCGTCATCGCTCGCAAGGCCACCCAGTTCAATCCCACCGAGGAAGATGAGACGACCGCGGTTCTCCGGCGACGGCTCTTCGAGCACGTGGATGAGTCCGCCGCTGAAGCTGCGGTGAAGGCGTACTTCGACGTGTGGACCAAGAACACGGCGTCATTGCCGGCCGACAAGGTGACCGGCAAGACGCGGGAGGAGTTTCTCCGCGGCTACCCGCTGCACCCCGAGACGCTCACCCTACTGACGGAGAAGCTCTCGACGCTGAGCAACTTCCAGCGGACTCGCGGCATGCTCAGGCTCTTGGCGCGCACGGTCCATCATCTGTGGGAGACCAAGCCAGCGGACGCGCAGGCCATTCATCCTCATCACATCGACGTGGGCTTCCCGTCGATCCGTGACGAGGTGACGACACGGCTGCAGCAGTCCGACTACACGCCAGCCATCAAGGCGGACGTGGCGGAGGTCTCCGGCAACGCCCCTGCGACTGCGCAGGCGATCGACGCCAAGCACTACCCCGGCCAACTCCCGATCACGTCCTACATTGCCCGCACAGCATTCCTGAACACGCTCGCATACGGCGACACGGCTCAGGGCATCTCGGCAGAGGGCCTGAACTTCTCGATCTGCAGCCCCGAGATCGAGCCGTCGTTCGTCGCGCAGGCCCGGACACTCTTCGTCAGCGAGGCGCTCTACCTCGATGATCGCCCGGGTTCCCCACTGCGTTTCATGGTCGAGCCGAATCTCGAAGCCGTGGTCCGCAGGATCATGCGGGATCAGGTCGACAACGACGAGGTTCGGGCCTACCTGCAGGAGCGGACTCGGGAACTGTTCGGCGGCAATCGCGGCGACTTCGATCTCGTGCCGTTTCCAGCGGGCTCCTATGAAGTCGACGACACGGTCAGCGACGGCCGCCCCCGGCTCGTCGTGTTGCACTACGAAGCCATAGCCGTCGGCGAGGACATCTCGGCCCTCCCGGACATGGTGGCCGACATCTTCCAGTACAAGGGTGCCGACAAGCGACTCCGGGAACTTCAGAACAACCTCGTCATCGTGGTCGCCAGCCGCCGCGAAGTGCCCAACATGCAGGAGCGCGTCCGCCGGGCGCTCGCGCTTAAGGACCTGCTCAAGCCGGACCAGATTCGCAAACTGGCCCCGTACCAGCAGGAGAAGGTCAAGGAGGAAGAGAAGCGGTCCCGGCTCTTCGTGGCTGAGTCGATCCTGCAGGGCTACCGCCACCTGTTCTTCCCGTCCAACAACTCGATGCCGGGGACGACGCTCCCGGTGGCGCACGCCGTCATCGAGGTGCAGAACGCCAGTTCTGATCCGGGGAACGGCCAGACGCACGTGGCCCGTGTCCTGCGGGAGCACCGGAAACTGCTCGGCGAAGGCGATAGGCCCGAAGCCCCGGCCTACGTCCGCGACCAGACGCCGCTGAAGCAGAAGGGGGAGATCACGACGCAGGAACTCCGCAACGAGTACCGGCGAGCGCCGAAGCTCTCGATCCTGCTCTCTGACTCTCCGCTCATGGCCTGCATCCGTGAAGGCATCAACGGCGACGTCTTCATCTATCGGCAGGGGGATCAGGTCTGGGGCAAGGGCGACCCGTCACCGGCCATCAAGATCGCCGAAGACACGTTCGTCCACACGATTGCCGACGCCCGCCAGAAGAAGCTCTGGCCACGGCCGGAGCCCATGTCGGTCGCGATGAAGGCGAGCCCAGCGGAGGTACAGATCGGGGCCACGACGGACCTCACTGTGAGCGTGACCGGAGGCACGCCACCGTACACGTACTCGGGCAGCGACCCCGGCCTCGAAGTCGCCAACACATCGCAGACCGTGCTGCGCTGCACGGTGTCGCCGGCCACCACCGGGCCGTACGAGGTGGAGGTTCGGGACTCGCGAGGCCAGCGGCATACGGCTAGCGCCCGGGTCACGGTCGTCGACACGGGCAAACTCGCGATCCGGCTGTGGCCCTCCCAGTCAGCCATAACACTCGGCCAGACCGTGACGCTCAACGTGGCGATCCACGGCGGCAAGGGCCCCTTCGACATCTCCTGCGACGCATGCCCGGCGCTCAACCACAAGAAGTCGTCCAACACGGCGTTCTCTGCGGATTTCTCGCCGGCTTCCACGGTCACGGTCACAGCGAATTTGACCGACTCGAAGGGCGAGACAGCGACGGCCAGCATCCCGATCACGGTCACGGTCCCGAAGAAGCCGGAACTCTCAGCCGAGGGGCCGCTGCCGCAGGCGATCACGCGACTCGCCGAGAAGGCCCGCGCTGCCGATGTCGGGGGGTTCGAGACGCTTGTGATCCGGATGTTCGAGGCCGACGCAACATGGAAACTCCATCAGGCGCTGGCGGTGCTGAAGGGTGCCATGGTCACCTGTGTGTTCGACGCCGACCTCACGATGGACGGAGTCGACCGGTTTCAGGTGGGGTTCACGGGCTCGCTCGCCAAGGCGAACGGCGTGAAAGCATTCTTGGAGCCGCAGCTCCGGACCGCGGCCGACAAACATTTTGAGGCCACCTACACTGTCGTCTTCGAGAAACCGCTACCGACGAAGCCTGCTGATGCGGAGCGGCTCAGTAGCGACCTCACCCGCTATGGCAGCGGCGAGGCGTACGTCGAGGCAACGGCTACGGCACCGGAGGCTGGTACATGACCCCATCGGCGGCGCTTCCCAAGTACGAACTGCGACTCAACGTCGCCGGCCGGGGTGATTACCAGTTGGAAGTCTGGCAGTTGCCGTCGCCATCGACCCCCCGGCTGACCACGCCCGAGTACGTCGCGACGATCAAGGGCACGAGTCTGCGGCTGATGGAGCCCCGTCTTCTCAAGCGGCTCAAGGGCTACGGCGTATCCCTCGGCAAGATGACGACAGGGCGGCAGGACTCGTGGCAGATCAACGAGGAGGCCGCCCTCACGCTCGGACTGCTGTTCCGCACGCTGGCCCCTATGCGGAGCATCGACCGCATCCGGGCGGTGGCTGACGGGATCGATGAAATGAGCCGTGAGGAGGCTGGTTACTGGCTGGGGATGGCGATGCACCGCAAGAACCCACGGCGGGTGTTGGCGTCGCTGCGAATGCTGCTGACGACCAAGTGAACCGAAGGAGTCGAGGATGGCCGATCACGGACGGCGATTGATTGAAGAGTGGCTGCCAATTGCAGCGTTGGGCGAGGAGAGCATGCGGGAGCGACGCTCTCAGACAGCGCTTCCTCCTATCTACTACCTACATGTCTGGTGGGCTCGGCGGCCGCTTGTAGCAAGCCGCGCCGCAATTCTCGCAAGTCTTCTTCCGGCGGACGCTGACCGCAAGAAATTCATGCACGTGTTGGGAATACACGGCGACCCTGTTGCGGCAAAAGCCCGCATGGACGAAGCCTCGAAGAACATCGATCCCGCTACAGGGAAGCGAGAGAACCTTGGGCCGAATCCCTACGGGTACGAACGCGCCTTCAAATACACGCCCGATTCGGAGGAAAGTGATTGGGTGAATCGCTGCATTGCGCGTCAGGATGCAATCTGTCTTGACCCTACTGCCGGTGGCGGCAGCATTCCACTAGAGGCGTCGCGTCTGGGCTTGCATGCCGTCGCAAATGACCTCAATCCTGTTGCATGGATGATCCTCAAAGCGACCGTCGAAGGCCCAAAAGTACATGGCCCGCCTTTATTGGCTCGTTTTCATCAGGTTGCTCGCCGGTTTCAAGAAATAGCGGAGTCTCGATTCATCGAGATGGGGGTTTTTCCTGCTGAACGTCCCGGAGTTGTTGTTGATGGCTACCTGTGGGCGCGCACAATCACGTGCCCGTATTGCGGGGGGCTTGTACCACTCTCGCCCAACTGGCGATTGAACGGTAACGGGACCGGTGTCCGGCTTCGGCCCGACAGAACTAGCCAACGGTGTTCGTTCGAGATTGTCGATGACGCGAAAGATCAAAGCGCCGGCACGGTCAAGGGTGGCGACGGCCTATGCCCATACCCATCGTGCGGACGCGTGATCGACAGCGACAACATCAAAGAGCAGGCCCAAGCAGGCCAAATGGGGGATCAACTCTTCGCGATAGTTTTCAGGCACACGGTAACTGTTGGTCATACAAAGGCGGGCAAGCCCAAGACTAAGACGGTTCGTGCCTTCCGTGCGCCGGTGCCGCACGACGACGTATCCGCCCACATCCAGCAGGTGCTCGCCACCAAGATGCCCGAGTGGGAGGCGAGAAACATCGTGCCAGATGAGATAGTCCCGCCGGGGCACAAAACAGGAGATGTGGGCGGAGCAGGCTCGGGCACCGACAAGCCGCTCAAAGTGGGCATGGAGCGGTGGCGAGACATGTTTTCGCCCCGTCAACTTCTTGGCCACTGCACCGGCGTCGAAGCGTTTCACAACCTTGTAGACGACCTCACGCGTGAAAACGACGGACAACTCAGCGATCTCGACAGAGCAGCGCTCACGTATGTCGCCATCGCGATCGACAAGATGTTGAACTACTCTGCGCTAATGAGCAGTTGGAGTGTCACGACAGAGCGCGTGCGATCTGTTTTCGATCGCCATGACTTTTCATTCAAGTGGAGTTATGCAGAGATCGCACCCGTTATCACTGGCCATGGCTACGAGTGGGCAATAAATCAGACCGGAAAGGCTCTTGAAGAACTTATCGAACTGACTGGAGGCGATGGCATGTTCGGCGCACGCCGAAACAAAGATGCCATCACGATTACAAACGGCTCCGGTGACAGCCTGTCCCTAGAAGACGCAAGCGTTGACTGCGTCGTCATGGACCCGCCGTACTACGACAACGTCATGTACGCAGAGTTGGCCGACTTCTTCTACGTCTGGCTCAAGCGAACGGTGGGGTTGCTCTACCCTGAACAGTTCGCGTCGTACCTCACGGATAAAGACCGCGAGGCAGTCGCCAATCCTGCAAAATTCAAGGGACAGAAAGGCGGCGCTAAGAACCTTGCCGGCAAGGACTACCAGCATCGAATGGAGGCTATCTTTGCCGAGTGCCGTCGAGTGTTGAAGCCTGATGGGGTAATGACTGTCATGTTCACCCACAAGGCCAGCGGCGCGTGGGATGCGCTAGCGAGTGGCCTCGTAAAAGCAGGGTTCGTGATCACCGCCTCATGGCCAGTCAATACTGAATCAGAGAGTAGCCTTCACATCAAAGAGAAGTCTGCCGCCAAGAGCACTATTTTTCTCGTCTGCCGTCTTCAGGAGCAACGAGCAGACGATGACGCGAATTACTGGGAGGACGTAGAGCCGAAGGTTGCGACTGTGGTTCGAGAGCGAGTGCAGGAGTTTCAAGACGCTGGCATTGGCGGCGTGGACCTTTACCTGTCCTGCTTTGGCCCCGCTTTACAGGTCTTCAGTGAGCACTGGCCGCTCAAACGTGGTCGGCCGGTACAGCAGCCGAAGGACGTGAAGCTTGCCGCAGGCGAGGAGTGGGACGCCTATGCCGTTCGCCCTGAAGATGCCCTCGACGCTGCCCGCCGTGAGGTGAAGCAGTGGCGCCTGTCAAAGTTGGCCTCGATGCAGCGGCAGCATCACCTCGATCCGCTCTCGGAGTGGTATGTCCTCGCATGGGATGCCTTCAAGGCTCCGCGATTCCCCGGTGATGAGGCTTTGAAACTCGCCCGCGTCGTAGGACTCGACTTCGACAAGCAGGTGAAAAATGTCGTCTGCGAGGCGAAGGGCGACGATGTGATCCTGTGGGATAGCAGAGCCCGCAAATCCAAAGGGAAGCTCGGCCCAATCGGCGAGGACGTGATGATCGACACGCTGCATCACTGTGCCCTTGCTGGGCGTGAGCAGAACACGGGAGCCGCCAAGGACATCGTCGACAAGGCTGGGCTCCTCGAAGACCCTACGCTGCTCGTTGCCCTCGAAGCACTGCTGAACGTGCTACCACCTCCGGGTAGCAGCGCAGCAGGCAAAGGCAAGGACGCTGGGATCGGCGGAGCCGCGAGCGACTGCGACGCATTGGAGAAGCTTCGCCGGCTGGCATTCGCCGACGAGATTCCCGAGCCGGCGTACCAGAAAGCCCTTCCGATCATGGCCGGTGGCGACGGCGACGGCGAAGACGAGGAAGCCGACGAGGAGTGATCGATGCCCCCCTTCCTCAAGTCGCGATCGTGGGAAACCCTCTACCGTCACGAGGACGGCAACCTCGTCAATCTGTTCTACGTGCCGGCGCTGGAGTGTGCGGTCGACTATGACCGCATGACTGGCTACTTCACCGCGGACGCCCTTGCTCTGGCTGCGCGCGGAATCGAGAAGCTCATCGCCAACGGGGGGCGGATGCGGCTGCTCGTTGGCTGCACGTTGAGCCCGAACGAGGTGCAGGCCATCGAGCGGGGCTATGACCTGCGGAAGAAGATCGAGGAGCGGATGCTCGCGGAGAACCTCGATCCGCCCGACCCGACGGCGCAGGGCGGCCTCGAAGCCCTCGCGTGGATGATCGCCCAAGGCCAGCTCGATGTGAAGGTCGCCATCCCGGTGAATGACGGGGGCAGGCCCGTCCCTGACACGGCCGTGTTCCACGAGAAGGTTGGCATCATCACCGACGCGGAAGGCAGTCAGATCGCCTTCAGCGGCAGCGTGAACGAGTCGAAGAACGGCTGGCTCAACAACCGGGAGAGTTTCCACGTCCACCTGTCTTGGGAGGGCGGACGGGAATGGAAGCACGTCAGCGACGAGGTGAAGGCGTTCGCTGACTTCTGGGACGGCCGCGCCAAGTCGGTCCGGGTGATTGATGTGCCTGATGCCGTGCGGGAGAAGTTGTTGTCGCTGGTTCGACCAGAGCCCGTGGGGCCCGTGGTCATCGATGACGACGACGATCGCGATGATGTTCCGGTGCCAGTGGTAATCGAGGGCGAAGATGAACTATCGCCGGAGGAGCGTCGGCGGCAGGTCTGGGCATTCATCCGCGACGCCGCCAGCCTGCCGAACGGGCTGCGGGTCGGCGAGGTCACGAGCGCCATCAACCCGTGGCCTCACCAGTTGAGGGCCTTCAAGCGTCTGATCGACTCATGGCCCTGCCAGATGCTCATTGCCGACGAAGTGGGCCTCGGGAAGACGATCACGGCAGGGTTGCTGACCCGGCAGGCGTGGATTTCCGGGCTGGCGAAGCGGGTGCTCCTGCTCGTGCCCAAGTCGGTGATGCCGCAGTGGCAGGACGAACTCTACGAGAAGTTCAATCTCAACGTGCCCATCTACGACGGCCAGAAACTGGTCTGGAAGAAGACGCAAGGCTTTCAGGGCCCGACCGAGAAGAAGATCGCCCGTGACAAGTGGCACGAGGAGCCGTTCGTCATCTGCTCCAGCCACCTCATGCGCCGCCGGGACCGCGCAGCCCAGTTCGAGCAGGCGGCCGGCTGGGACTTGGTGATTGTCGATGAAGCCCACCACGCCCGACGAAAGTCTCCGGGCACACCGCAGCAAGGCGGCCCGAACAACCTCCTCAGATTGCTGCAGGCGATCCGGCCGATGGCGAAGTCGTTGCTCCTGCTCACGGCCACACCCATGCAGGTGCACCCCGTCGAACTCTGGGACCTGCTCAGCCTGCTTGGACTTCCCGAAGGTTGGCGGAGTCCTGAGACGTTCATCCAGTACTTCGCCACGGCGGCCGGCAACCCGTCGAATGAAGCGATGCGGCAAATGGCCGAGATGTTCCAGAAGATGGAGTCGTACTGCGGACAGGTCACGGAGAAGGACGTCTCCGAGATCGCCGACGACCTGTCACCTGTTGATTGCCGCGCGATCCTGAAGGCCCTGCGCGACAAGAGTGCGATCCCGCTGCGGCGGCTCACTGCCGAACAGCGTCGCGCCGCCCTGACGATCCTGCGGCGATTCAGCCCGATCCGCCACCGGATGAGCCGACACACCCGCGATCTGCTCCGCGAGTACTACAAGCGGGGCATGATCTCGTCATCCATCGCGGAGCGAGTGGTGCGGGACATCGAGGTCGAGATGACGCCCTCGGAGCGGGCGCTCTACGACGCGGTCGAGGACTACATCAGCACGACGTACAACAACGCAGCAGACGACAAGCGATCCGCAGTCGGGTTCGTGATGACCATCTACCGGCGGCGGCTGGCCAGTTCATTCGCGGCGCTCCAGCACACGCTCAACAGCCGCCTCGCCTCGATGACCGGCGACAAGGTCGAGGCCAGCGACGAGGACGTCTCTCAGGACGAGGATCGTGAGGAGGTCATGGACTCCGACGAGGCCGCGTCGCTGTCACAGGACGCCCTCGTCGTCGAGGAGCAGCAGAGCATCAAGGACCTCCTCAAGCAGATCGCAAGGGTCGGGGCAAACACGAAGGCTCGGGTGCTGGTTGAGGAACTCGGCAAGGCGTGGGAGGACAGCTTCGACTCGGCCATCGTCTTCACCCAGTACACGGACACGATGGACTGGCTGAAGGAGCATCTCGCTGCCGAGATGCCCGGCAAGAAGATCGCCTGCTATTCGGGGCGCGGCGGGGAAGTACGGGACACGGCAGGCCAGTGGAACCCCGTCAGCAAGGAGCAGATCAAGCGCCGGCTGCGGGCCGGCCAGATTCAGATTCTCCTCTGCACGGACGCGGCCGCCGAGGGCCTGAACTTTCAAGTGTGTGGCGTGCTCGTGAACTACGACCTGCCGTGGAACCCGATGAAGGTCGAGCAGCGGATCGGTCGTATCGACCGCATCGGGCAGAAATTCCCGAAGATTCGCATCATCAACCTAGCCTACAAGGACACGGTCGAGGCCGACGTCTACTTCGCCGTGGGCAAGCGTATACAGCTCTTCCAAGGACTCGTCGGGAAACTCCAGCCGATCCTCTCGACCCTGCCCAAGCGGATCGAGGCGGCGGTCCTGTCGGCGAAAGGCTCGAAGGATGCGGAGCGCCAGCGGCTCGTGGCCGACGTCGACAAACTGGCGAGTGAGACGCCCGCTGGGGGACTCGACATCGACGAGGTCGCCAAGGATGCGCTCGCGATGCCGGTTCTTCCGTCGCCCTCGCTTACGCTGGACGACATCGACCGGGTGATGAACCACCCAATCCTTCGGCCGCCGCAAGTCGAGTGGACCTTGATGGACCCCGGCAGTTACTCGTTTCAGATGCCGGGCATGCCGCAGGCCGTTCGCGTGACGCTCAGGCAGGACACGTTCGACGACCAGTTCGAGAGCCAAGAGTTCCTCGCACCGGGCAACATGCTCTTCGAGCGGCTGGTGCGGGAGGCGGCAGAGGGCGAACCCTCTGGTTCCGCACACTCCCTGCGGGAACTGCTGTCCTCTTGAACAATTCCGGGCGCGTTATCGAAGGAGCGAGAAGCCTGTGAGTCAGCAGTATTCGGCACCACTGACGCCCCAACTGATCAAGGACCAGTTTGAGCAGCGGTCCGGATTTGCTCTGGAGATGCGAACCTTGCAGGCCCTCAAGGCTGAGGGTTTCGATTGCCAGCACGGTTTGCTATACGTCGATCCCGTCACCGATCGCGACAGGCAGTTCGATTTGAGGGCAGTCGCCTATAGGAAGCGGTGCTGCATCCGGCTGGCGGTCGAGTGCAAGGGTGTACGTGAAGGAAATCCCCTTGTGTTTGGCCGCCTTCCTCGTTCACCCGAAGAGTCGCGACATCAGGTATTGGTGTCATCGGCCAATGACCTTGATCCCGGACCGGCAGTAAAAGCACCGATCTATGAAAAGCATGCGAAAGCCGAGACGCTTTTCGGCAAGGAGAGCCTGTACCTACGGGATCAACCCGTCGCCAAGACCTACCTGCACTACTCCACGGGCAACAGCAAAGACCCAGATGAGATACACGTGCGGTGGATGCAGGCCGTAGCATCGTCGTCGGACCTGTTAGTTTCCGCCCACGATGAACACACCCGCATGGAAATTGACGAGTGCGCAACGTTCATCCTGCCGATGGTTGTCGTGCCCGAAGGATCGCTATGGGTGATTGACTACGCATCCAGCGGAGAACCGTTGGGCGACCCGAGACAGGAAAACCGGGTTGAGTTCGCAATCTTCAAATCCGTATCTGGGCCGAAGTTGTACGGTGAGGATTATCTGCTTTCGCACTTGGAGTTCGTCACCGAGAAAGGGTTGCATTCTCGCATCCAATTCTTGCTCAGCCCGGAGGGTCTGCGTGCTGTTTTCCCGAAGACATATTTGGCTCAAAACGCAGATGACTAAATCCCCGTCGCAATCCGGGCATATTCAGTGAGCGCAAAAATCGCCATCAGCAGGCGTCGCTCACTTTTTCGTAGCCGCTGACCTCTCCGGCGGCTGGTTTCTCTCCCTCACCTGCGCTCACCGTCTGCGCCCATGGAACCTACCCACATGCAAATCCACGTCACGCTGATTCCCATTCCCAACCCCGACCAACCCCCTCCCAGCCCCGATCCACCTGAAAACATCTTCCACTTCACGACTGGCCAGAAGCTCAAACAAATCATCAACTCAGGCTGTATCAAACCCACGACCGCCAAGATCGAGCCGCGCGAAAAACCCGTCGCGTGGTTCAGCACCCAAGCCCAGTGGGAACCGACTGCCACGAAAGTCCCGATTCCCGGCATGGCGGGCCAGATCGCGACAGCCCAAGCCCAAGGGGGTCTGGTCAGGATCACGGTACCGGGAACCTGCGCACCGTACGTCTTCCCACAGCTCCCGTTGATCGCCGGCACGAAGCCCACCGTGTGTATCGGACTTCTTCTGGCCGGCCTCGAACTCGGCAGTGATCCGGACACGTGGAGGTTTACGCCCACGCCCGTCCCGACTGCCCTGTTTCGCGAAGTTGAGTTTTACGACTTCGCCAGTAACAGATGGCTGGCCGTTGATTTGGCCGAGCTGTCCTGCCGCAACTGATTTTTTAAGCTCTCTCACCCTCTCAATAGGAGCCCCCAATGACATTCGTCGGGGTGATTCTGTCCATTCTTGCCGCGGGCTTGGCTTTCTTGCTGGCCCGCGAAACGAAACTCCGTCGGGCCCTGCAGGCGCTCTGTAGCCGGCTCTTGGCCCGACTCGCTGAAGCGCCGCGGCGGCACTTCGCTTCTCCGCCGACCACTTCCCACCGATCTCAATCTCGTCCCCGTAGGAGATGAACTATCCATGACAAGCATTCTTGGCGCGTTGTTCTGGGCCCTGCTCGCTCTCGCCCAGTTCGTCGCAGGCCTGTTGATGCGGGCTTTCCTGAGCATCATTCTCTGGCTGTTCTGGCCGGTGATTTTCTTCTACGGCTTGTTGGGCTTCCTGATAGCCACAGCCCAATCTGCCGAGGCGGGTTGGTTTTCGTGGCTCTGGGGCTCTGATACCCGCCATCTCGAACGCTCGCTGGCTGTGGCCCAAGAAGCCGCCCGGGTCGCGAGTCAGGCTGCAGAGGCTCAGGCCCAGCAGGCTGAAGCACATGCCCAGCAGAACGCGCGGCTGGCGGAGACACTCGGCCAACTTTCCAGCGAGCGGACTAACCTTGCGGACCATATTTCGGCCCTGACGGTACTCGGCCTGAAAGACTCACAGTGGGCCGCGGCGTTGAGTGCTACGGGGCCGGTGCTCGTCTGTATCACGGTATTGCTCGTGGCTGGCTTGGCTCTCTGGCTCGTGAATCGGGCTGGAGAGGGCCGGCAGGAAGAACTGGCCGCGACCGTGGACCTGCTCGTCGAGGAAATCTCAGCGCACGTTACGGAGCCAGTCGGGGTGCCTGTCGGGCCCTACGGCGCTCGCGGGGGCTCGATAAGGCTCGGGGAACACCGGCGCAAGCACAGTCCCCATGTTGCCCTTGTCGGATACGCCGGTGAAGAGCTCGATGACACCAGTGAAAGCAAGCAAGACAGCGAGCCAGAAGACGAGCGAGACGGCGAGCAACACGGCAACCAAGACCGTGAGCCAATGCCTTTCTGACGGGCTTTATTACACCACCAACACAACAGGAGAACCCGGCCTTGAGCCACATTGTCGAGATAAAAACAGAAATACGCGACGAGGCAGCTGTAAAAGCCGCCTGCGTCCGCCTCCAGATTCCAGCGCCCGAGCACAAAACCTGCAGGCTGTTTAGCGCGACGGCAACGGGCCTGTGCGTGCAGCTTCCCCAGTGGCAATATCCGGTCGTGTGCAATCTCCAGACCGGCCAAGTGAGTTTCGACAACTACGGCGGCCACTGGGGCGAGCAGAAGCACCTAAACTCGTTCCTGCAGGCTTACGCGGTCTGCAAAGCCACGATCGAAGCCCGGAAGAAGGGCCATACGTGCTCTGAAGCCCGGCTCGAAGACGGCTCGATTCGCGTGACTGTTCGCGTGGGAGGTGCGGCCTAATGAGCACTCCCACCAGCAAGACCATCGAAATCACCGTCTCGCCCGAAGGCAGCGTGAGCATCAAGACCTCGGGCTTTACGGGCTCTTCATGCCGGGATGCCACGCGCGATCTGGAACGGGCCCTTGGAGTATCTGGCCGCGAGCATCTTTTGCCAGAGTTTTACGCCCAAGCCCAGTCCGGTGAGCGGCTTCAGCAGGGGAACTAGGGCTGGCCTCTACGGCAGCGTGAAAAACCGCGCCGCCGTAAATCTGGGCGTGGATGGCGGAGATGAATATCCGTTTCCGCCATCCAGCCCTGCCCGTCATGCCACCATCCATTATCCCAGCAGGATTTAGTTATTTATGGCCAAAGCCAATTCCCAAGAAGAAGACCCGGCAGAAGAACCAGTCAGCGAGAACATCCAGAAGCTCCTCGCCCAGTTTCACCAGAGTAGGCAGGCCCGAGTGGAGAATTCCAAGGCCCAGCTTCGCGACGTGGTTCTGCCCCGGCTCAAGCAGTGTGGTGTTTCTCGCGTCGTCGTGGACTATTCGGGCTACGGCGACTCTGGTGGCATCGACGGGATTGCGTATCTCGATGCCAATGGTCAGGCAGTGAACATGGCCCTCGTGAAGACTGCCAGCGATCCGGACATTAACGCGTTTGCATACGAGTGCCTGCCGCTCGGGTTTGAAAACAACGAGGGCGGCCAAGGCACGCTCACGATCGATGTCTTAGCCGGGACCGTAACGATCGCCCACAGCGAGAACTATACGGCGACCAGAGATACGGCCGAGGAGTTCACCCTGTAATGGCCCACCCCTACCACCACGCTGTCAGTTCGGCCAAGAAATATGGCGGCGAGCCTGATGAGTATTTGAAACTCCATGAATGGCTCGACGGGAGTAAGGCCCACATGGCTGACTTTCGGCACCGGGCCCTACGGCACCATTCCGAGGGCATCTACATGCTGGAAAGTATCTTTGGCGCCACAATCACGCTCTCGACCGGCAGGGTTCTTCCCGTCAGGTTCATCGGCGAGCAGCATGTACTTGAAGACCTTGGCCGGATTCCCACCGTGGCTGATTGGCTGGGAAAGATTCAGCCCGAGAGTTGGATGCTGGGGAAGCGCCGCGAGCAGGTCAGCGAGTAGTGGCGCCGATGGTCTGGGAATAACCCGCGCGAAGCAGGGTGAAAGTGAATATCCCTCGTTGGCATTCACGATCGTTCGAACCTCAGAACAAGCCTGCAAAACGAGTGTTTTTATGGCCTGAGTGAATGAGTTGAAGACGATAACGCCAAACCACCCTTGGGCACTGTAATAACCCAACCGCGCGACCACAGCAGACAGTCCGGAAGGAATCTGCTGCAGCCCCTCCTGACGGCAAAAGTCTTTAACTCTCTCACTCCTACGTCGCAAGTGCCGGCGTCTATGGGCGTTACGACGAGTTAGAGCGGCGTTGAAGTGTCGGGGCGTCCTTCACTTCCACTTGTCGCCGGCTGTTCACGCGCGACCTGTACCGACTCCCTAACCACGACACGGCTCTTTCGACAGCGATTCAAGCAACCACTCACCACGAGGTATTCATGGCCAAAACCAGAACTCCGACATCCACGACAACCCGACCGCCCACGACTAGCACTACGCTCGCCACCCGGATCACCGAACTCGTCAACGCGGCTTTCACGGGCCTCTACATCGAAAGCCACGAACCCGACGAGGCGATCCGGGACCTCACACAGCTCGCCCGCAGAGAGTCATGGCGGCTGGGAATCTGGGACTGCGATTCTGGGCTCTCGTTCCCGTGCGCCGAAGTCCCAGTGCCGGTGAACCCCAATGAACTCTCCGACCCGCTGGCTGTACTTCGTGCGGCTGGGCAGGTTTCACAAGGGTCCGAAACAACCCTGCTCGTTTTCCAAAACTTCCACCGGTTCTTGGGCAGCACGGAAGTCCTGCAGGCCGTCCAGAAGCAAGTCTCCAGCGGCAAGCACACGCGCACGTTCATTGTCATTCTCGCCCCGGTCGTGAACCTGCCAGCCGAGATCGAGAAGCAGTTCATGGTAATCGAGCATGAACTTCCCGGCCGTGAGCAGCTACAGGAGATCGCGACTGGAATAGCCCAAGGTGATGAACTTCCTGCTGGCGACGATCTGGCCCGGGTCCTCGACAGTGCAGCCGGCCTGACGAGATACGAGGCCGAAGGCGCGTTTTGCCTTTCGATCGTCAGGCACGGGAAACTAGCCCCGGCGTGCATCTGGGACGTGAAGAGCCAACAGCTAAAAAAGAGCGGGCTCGTCTCGATCCACCGCGGCACCGAGTCGTTCGAGCAGCTCGGCGGCCTCGACAACCTGAAGGCGTTCTGCCTACGGGCCATGCGCCGTCAGAGCGAAGGGTCCGTGAGCAACCGTCCCCGCGGCGTTCTGCTCCTGTCCCCCCCGGGCTGCGGCAAATCCCAGTTCGCGAAGGCGCTGGGAAATGAAACCGGCAGGCCCACTGTCGTTCTCGATGTCGGCGCGTTGCTCGGCTCGCTTGTCGGCCAGAGTGAGTCCAACGTCCGGGCGGCCCTGAAGTTGGCCGACGCGATGGCTCCGTGCGTACTGTTCGCCGACGAGATCGAGAAGGCACTGGCCGGGGCTACGTCATCGGGCCAAACAGACTCTGGTGTGACGGCCCGCGTGTTCGGCTCCCTGCTCACGTGGCTGAACGACCACGAAAGCGACGTCTTCTTCATCGCGACATGCAACGACGCCTCGAAGTTGCCGCCGGAGTTCGCTCGTGCAGAGAGATTCGACGGCGTGTTCTTCTTGGACTTGCCCGGGCGTGACCAGAAGGACGCGATCTGGGGCATCTACACGCGGCACTACGGGCTGGACGCGAAGCAGGCCCGCCCGAATGACACCAACTGGACCGGCGCCGAGATCAAGTCATGCTGCCGGCTGGCGTCGCTGCTCGATGTCCCGCTCGTTCAGGCCGCGCAGAACGTCGTACCCGTGGCTGTCACTGCGGGTGACAAGATCGAGGCTCTTCGGCAGTGGGCGTCAGGACGATGTTTATCAGCTGATCGAGCCGGTGTTTATTCGCGGTCGGAGGGTGGCAGTGGCAGTCGGGTCAGGCGAGTCGTGCGGGAGCCGGGGGTGAATTGACCTACGGCAAGTCTTTCGACTCGCTTTCGATCTTGCCCCGGCCCGCATCTTCCACAACCGAACAGCCCTCGACCGTGAACCAGCGGGTGAACAAGTCGAAGTCGGCAGTATCGGGCCATACCTTCTCGTCAGGCTGCCAACGCGCAAGTTCCCGCCGAAAGATTTCCTCGAAGAGGTCCTCGACGACCTCCTCGATCTCTTCCGGATAGTGGCAGGCGGGAATGAGATACACCGCTCGTTCGGCGATCTCCTTCCGCTCGCGGATCGCCTCGTCTGTGATGCCGCCCGTTTTGAGCCAGCCGTAAAACGTCGCCTCGTGGCCTATGACGACAGCACTGCGATTGAGCATGGGAGTTGCCGGGGTTTTGAGACCGGCTTTCTGCCCATGAACCGCTTCTCCACTTTTTCGTGCGGAAAGACCTATGCCGGAACCCTACCGCACGCTTCCTAGAAAGGAAACCGATTCGCCACATGTCCACCGCGACCACAATTGACACTTCCACGAACACCGGGAACACCGGCCAGACCACTTCTCGCCGGACTACAACCCAACCCACCAACAACCCGACAAACCAACTCGAACGCAACGCCGCCAACAGGCTCCGCGCAACGATGGCCGCTGTGAAACTCTCCTTCACGTGGCTTGGCGTCAGAAAGACCCTCGCCCCGGAGCAACGCACGACGGCCGCCCGGGCGTTCCATGCGGACCGGGAACTGCTCACGGCCAGCAAGCTCATCCTCGACACCAAGAACCCCGCCTACCGTGCCGTGGCTGCCGTCAGGTCCGAGGCGTCTTCCTACTGGCGCACGGTCACTCTGCCGTTCCCCGAGGCAGGCATTCGGCTTCTCCCGCAGAACTCGCTCGGGATGTTCGCCAGCACGATGGAAACCTACCGCGAGAGGCTCCAAGAAGCAGCCCGGGAACTCGCCGCGCAATACGACACGATCAAGAGCGAAGCCCAGCGGCGCCTCGGCACGCTCTTCAACGCCAGTGATTACCCCTCCACGCTCGACGGCCTGTTCGATCTTGAAGTCTCGTACCCGACCATCGAGCCGCCGAACTACCTGATGGCCCTGCACCCGGAGGTCTACCAGCAGGAGCAGGCCAGAGTGCGAGAGCGCTTCGAGAGAGCCGTCGAACTCGCTGAACAAGCCTTCGCCACGGAACTCCAGCGGCTTACGGCCCATCTGGCTGAACGCCTGACGGGTTTGCATGACGGTGAACCCAAGGTCTTTCGGGATTCGGCCGTCGAGAACCTCCGGCAGTTCTTCGAGCGGTTCCGGCGGTTGAACATTCGGAGTAGCCCGGAACTGGATGCCCTCGTCGAACAGGCCCAGCAGACGATCAATGGGGTCGAGCCGCAGACGCTGAGAGATTCCAACAGGCTCCGGCAGATGGTCGCCCGGGACTTCGAGCAGATTCAGGCGGCCGTTGGTGACCTGCTCGTGGATAGGCCCCGCAGGAACATTCTCAGGCGCGGGCAGACGGGAGCGGGAGCATGATCGGCGAGATGGAGTTGGTCGTCGGCGCGGATGGAGGAGTCCGGTGCATCTACGACGAGGCACTGGACCTGCGGGAGATCGGGAAGTTGCAGATCACCCGGGCGAGCCACGTCGAGCCAGATGCCGAGGGCTACTGGTGGGCGGACATGGGGCCTGTTGATGGTCCGATGCTGGGGCCATTCAGGAGCCGGACGCAGGCGTTGGGGGCCGAGCGGGAGTGGCTGTCTCAAACGTACATGCGCCATCACACAAGGCACTAACCCCTGCCCATGACCGTTTTGAACTTCTTGTAGGCCGCCTTGTCGTTCTTCCTGTCTACCACTACGACTTTGATGTTGTGGATCGGCTCGGGGTCGGGGGCCGCTCTCTTGGCTGGCACGCGTTCATGTCTTGCTGGTTGCTTCAACGGGTCGAAGCCATAAATGACACGGAACTCGCCGACGGTGATGCGGAAACAGTCGGGATAGCCTGTCATGTGCCTTGAGTCATTCGGGCGTGGGTTTTTCTCCAAATCCTGAATACGTCCCCACAACTGGCCATATTCCTTTGGTTTGACCTTGGCCAGAAACTTTTCCGCTTTCTTGTTCAGGGTAATCACTTCGATTTCCTCGCCATCCGGGAGGCAAACCGTCGAGTCGCTTCCGGCCCGATGAAACCGCTCGCAAGCGCGTCCTCGATTTCCTTGTCTTTCAAATCAGTGGCATCGGGAGGGGGATACTGCACCGGGCCATCGCGCATCTCGTCGTAGACTGCGTATGCCTCGTGCCACACCGCTTTACACAGTCGCAGTGCGCCGGGCGACTTGTATCGTCGCTTGCATGTAATGGCTGCCAATGCCAATCGGCGAGCGAACGGCTCCTTGGGCTGCTTCACCTTGCATTCGACACAGAATGCCGGCACAAGTTGCTCGAAGTACCACGACACTTCACTCGCATGCTTCGTGACGACAAATACGTGGTAGGAATCATGAGACTGTCTTGGTAAGCCTTTTCGCGACGGCGCGATCGTCACGTCCTGCGAGTGCCAGTAAAAGTCAGCGCGAGGCAGCTTCTTGGCCTGCAGAACCTGCTCCAACTTAGCAAGCGTGGCGATCATCAGGTCCATAACACACCTTTCTTTCAACTCGCTGCATAGCTGCATGGCACACATACGCTGAATGCGTTGTGCGAGCATACCTGACCATACGGCACACGACCGTATGACGCCTGCCCCCTAGGGCGGCCTTTTCTACAGCCCTCCCGTCGGCCCCTCTGGCTGCCGGGTGCGTTTCCCCTCTTCCGGCCCGCTGCGTTGGCGGCCGGTGTCCCTGTGTGTTTCCCGTTTCCCATTCCCTTCTCCGGAGATCGAGAACCCATGAGTGACTCTGACCTGTTCGACGCCGTGGCCCAGAAGACCGGCGAGGATTCCCACGAGATTCGGCGCCGGGGCTTCGTCCTGACCGGCCCCGATGACACTGGCCCGGAGCCGGAGTGCTTACTCGACGTGATGCTGGTCGATCTCGATGAACTCGGGACCGTCGACTGGGACGCGCTCGGCTACGGCTGTCGGACACCGTTCTTCGACGCCAGCACGAAGGCCCGGAAGAAGGGCAAGACCAGCAGCAAGAAGCAGGTGGCCCGAGCGGCGTGACCTGCTGCTGGCCCTGAATGGCCCGAAGATTCCCGCGACCCCATAAGTGACGGGCGTGGAGTGTGGTGGAGGTGCCCAAGCCTCGCTGCACCCACGCCCGTCGCTTTTTCCAACCCATCAATCCAACCACCCAACAGGAAATTCACACCCCATGTTGAAACTCCATGCAGGCATTTCGAAGAAAGTCGGCCTGCCCGGCTATTCCAGTGCCTCAGCTTCGTGCCATATCGAAGCCGAACTCGACAGCTCGTTGCTCACAGACACCGAAGGCTTTCAGATCGTCGCCGCGCGGGCCTATGCGTCGTGCGAGAAGGCCGTCGAGGACCAGATCGCCCGACTGACCCATGAATGCGCAGACGAACCCAGACAGCCGCAGGAGGTCATCGAGGTGCGCACCAGTCCGGCCATCAGCGGCGCGAGCATGAACAGGCTCCCGGCGGCCCAGTTCACCAGCCAGCCCAGCCCCCGTCCCGCCACGGCTTCGCAGGTCAAGGCCATCCGGGCTATCGCCGCACGCCGGAAGATCGACCTCGTGGGGCTGCTGCGGGAGCGCTTCGGGCTCACCACCGCGGACGCCTTGGGCATTCGGGATGCCAGCCGCCTCATTGACGAGCTGAAGGCCGATGAGCCCACCGCCAGCGCCAGCACGAACGGCAACGGGACCTATGCGGCGACTGGGGGTGCTCGATGATCGCCGGCGCTGACCTGCTGCCGGTGCTCACGCCCGCCAACACCAACCCCGCCAATGAGGTCGCGCGGAAGATCACAGGCAGGGATTACATCTCGTGGTCGGCTCTCTCCACGTTCAGGCAGTGTCCGTTGAAATACCGGTTTCGCTACGTCGATGGCCTGCCCGAAGAGAGTGTGTCCAGCGCGCTCGTGTTTGGCACCGGGATTCATTCAGCCGTCGAGCAGCACTACCAAGCGATCCTGTCCGGGGACGAGCAGCCCGACGTCGAGCGTCTCATGTTCGCCTACCGGTCCGCATGGTTGCCGCACGATCCGGACGTGATCCAGTTCGGCAGCACGGAGACACGGGCCTCGCTCGATGCTCTGGCCTTGAAGATGCTCAAGGCTTTTTTGGCCAGCCCTGCGGCGAGCGTTCAGGGCAGAGTTCTAGGCGTCGAGGAAGAGATTCGCGGCATGCTGGTCGAAGGCGCGCCGGATTTATACGGGAGGGTCGACCTGCTCACGGAAGACTCGGATTCGCTGGTCATCACTGACATCAAGACCAGCCGCGGGAAATGGAGTCAGGAGCAGGTCGAGGACTCCGGGGAGCAGTTGTTGTTGTACAGCCACCTCGTCAGTGAGATCAGCCCGGGGAAGAAGATCGCGACCCGGTTTCTGGTCCTGACAAAGACCAAGGAGCCGGTCGTCGAGGAACATGTCCGCGAGGTCAGTCCCGTCGCCGTGAAACGCACCTTGGCGGGCGTTGAACGTGTTTGGCGGGCTATTGAGTCGGGGGTGTTCTATCCGGCACCGAGCACGATGAACTGCGCTTCGTGTGGCTATCGGACTGCGTGTCGGGCGTGGATGGGCTGACGTCAAGCAGTCCCGCTCGGAGATTGGCACGATCACCAAGGTGGGGTAATCTCACCCATGCTCTTGGTACGCATCGAAGTGCTACCATTACCAACACGTTCACAGCGAGACAAGGAAATTTCGATGGCCAAAGCCTCATGCGTTTCCCGGCAAGCCCTGATCGCCCGCGTGAATCGTCGGCTAGCGAAACAGAATGAATCGCTGCGTCGATGCCCTGAGAATCGAAGGGATTACCGCACGCTCGGGGACTTCTACATCTTGGATATCTCCCGCAATGCCGTGCTCGCGAAGCATGTTGATCTCCAGAAACTTGCGAAGAAACTGGGATCGCTGAAGCCCGGCGAACGGCTGTCGGACTAGGTCAGGCTTGCGCGACTGACAAGAAGATGGCGGCCGGGGTTGAAACATACCCCGGCCGCTTTTTTTAGCACTCAGACGTCGACTACTTCCCTACGGCCGGCCATACCCCGGCGCTGGCGATTGCGGTTTGTTTTCCCAATCCAGTTTCGCCTCCCGAATGGCCTCCAAGGACCGCTGGCATTCGTGGATCAGGTCGTCCAAGACCCGCTCCCCTTCCGTCCAGTCGACATACCGGGTGCCGTCGACGTGCTGGGGATCGTAGTCGTAAATCTGGGGCATTCTCTGGGACACCCGCCGCGCCTTGTCGAGGTATTCCAGATACGGCGACGAGTATTCCTTCTTCTTGCGACCCGTGTGGTATTTGGGGTCGCCAGAGGTGTTTCGCCGAATCTTCGCGATCGTGGTCAGCAGCTTTTTTGCTTCGGGGCTGCTGTATTTGCTGGGGGTGGCCATCGGTATTGCCCTCCATGGCTGATGCTGGTGAATCGTCGACAGGTTGAACTGCCGTGCCGGGTATTAACAAACCCGCAAAAATCGCATTTTGTAGGATCGAAATCGCTCAGTTTTTTCCAACTTTCGTATGGCTGCGAACAGGACTACTTCGTTTATTTTACAAGTCTCTGGCCCGTAATCTCGCATGTTTTTTCCGCAAATGGCCCGCAAATACGGGAATATCTCGCGGCGATAAACACCTGCCTTGGTTTGGCACAGCGTTGGAGTGAAGTTCGCTGTACCCAAATTCCGGGAAGGTCCGTGGGGGGTCTAAATTGTGTTTTGGGAGGGAAATGAAGTTGATCATCATCATGCTGACTGCTTACCGCCCTCCTGCGCATGCCTGTTCGTGACCGTGGGCGGCATGTTTACGACCATCATGAATCCCTCCCGGTCGATGAATTTCAGGGCCGCTTCGCGCAGGCCCTCGGGCAGTCGGTCGAACCACCGGAGCCACTCGTAGGCCGTTCCGGTTGGAATCTTGAAGATCGCGGCCAAATCGGTGCCGCCGTAGCCCGACCGGACATGTAGGTATGCCGCCAACACCCTATCGCGGTTGTTTTGGATCAACGCGAAAGCCTCGTCTGGCGGCATGTTCGTGAACCGAGCTACGCGCTGATTGAGCTGCTCTTTAAGTATCTCTACCTGCGCCTTGGCCCGTTTCCGGTCAGGCCCGTGCATTTGAATCAAGGCCCTCAAGTTCTTCGGTCCCGGATCGTTCGCAAATCGGAGGAGCAGATCGAGATATGTCAGGTGGTTGGCAATCCACTGCAACCAGAACGAGGTATCGGCAAGACCTACGGCTTCGGTCACTGCGATGCCGCGACTTTCTGCCTCGCACAGCAGAGCAACCAACTCCTCCAGTCGCTCCTCCTGAAATCGGTAGCAGTTGTAGAAAGAGTATTTCAACAGTTGGATTGCCTTGATGACCTCGGCCGACACGGTTTCAGTAGTCGGATTCATGGCCTCGCCTTTCGATGCGCAGCTAGACGACGACCGCGGTTCTTCGCACATGAGCGCACGCTTTCTAGAGTTGGATTCCGCCGCGGTTGAGCTGACCTTATCCGCCGCAGCCTGTAAGGCCGCCGCACGAGCCCCGGGACCTCTGCGGAGTGCTCCTCCGGGCCTAGATGAAGGGCCGCATACCCGTTCCGGCCACGGGCGACGATCCAGCGGCTCTGACCGAGTTGGCAGTATTCCTCGAAAACCATGACGCCTCGCTCGCCAAGACGCGTCTTCGTAACGCCGCCGTCAGGGCTCGGTTGCTCCCAATAGGGCCCACCGCTGACCCGCACCTTGTCGCCGGGCCGCAATGTCACGCGCTCGGAGAGTTGCACCCAGCCTTGCCGAACGACATCGCCGGAGCCTGCCTTTGCTATGCCGTCGCCCACCGATATACGGGCCATCGCACAATCGCCGTTGTTATCGCCGACGGGGTTGCGGCCACCCCGGCATTCATTTCGTCTCATAGTCACAGGTCCTACAGCGCACCTTGATTCCGGGCTGCGAGCTGCACCCGCACGCCATACCTCAGATCGTAGCGCTGAATGCTCACCGCACGAAACGAAACCACTGCGGAAATTTCCGCAGTGAATCACGGTGATTACGAAGCGACGGTGAGCCGGAATGGGGCTACTGAACTTGCGCACCACGTAGGGGGCGCTACGATGAGAGTTGAGAGTCGCATAGGTACGGACGAGCACGGCTGAAGCTTGCGTGATCGATGATTCCTGAACCCATTAACAAGGCGGCACGACGTGTAGCACTCGGCACGGTCGCGTGCCAGATGCAGGCGGTTGGCTTCAAGCCGGTGTCTCTGGCCGGCACCTGTTCCTCGGCTAGCTTCTTGACCCGCAAAGGGTTCGATGAGTTTCGTAGGGTCGTATCACGACTCCGGGAACTCTGCCCGCCGGGAAAGCCCGTTGTCATCAGGACTGCATGGCTACCACCAACAACGCTGGGGGAGTGCATCAGGCGGCCGTCACGGTTCGTCATCCGGCTCAACAATCGGCTGGACGAGCAGGGGGCGATTGAGACCGTTTTGCACGAGTGGGGGCACGCGTTGGCGTGGAACTACTCTCTCGACAGTCTCGCCAAGCAGCCTGATGTGGACCGCGATGAGTTCGAGCGGGCGAGCCATGACGAGGCATGGGGCTGTGCCTATGCCCGGGTGTGGCGCACCTATGCGGTCGATATCCTCGCGCGACCCTGACTGCCGCTTGGCTGCCTCACATCCGAGGGGTATTCTCCGCAGACGGTACGGATGGTTTTCATCGCATAGGAGGTAGGCGCGATGGCAGCTTTGAAGGACGACACTGTGCTCCGACTGCTCTGCCACCTCGCATGGCTCCGCGACATAGTTGGTAGCGGCCCGAATCAGAGAACCTTGGGGTGGGCCCGTCGCGTCTACAACTCCGCAGCTCATCTCCAGTTCCGGTTTGTGTACCCGCACCAGTCGCAGGATCGTGTTGCAGAGCCTTCTCAGCCGGTCCTTGCGAAGGCGATCGAAACCGTCGTCGGCGCTGCGTCCGACGCCATCGAACTGCTGCGCGGCGGTGCCGGTGCCGTTGGAGAAGGCTTGGCACTCGACGTCGCTACCGCACGCGAACTATGTGACGCATTGACCGTGTTGCTCGACACGGCGAACAAGATCGGATGGGGCGGTGTGCGCGCCCCGAAAGAGGACGCGACTCTGGACCGTCCGCTGAATCCCTTACAGTTGCTTGCTGCATGGCGGAGACGGCATGGCGGGGGCACGCAGGCAGGCCGGCACGATGCTTCCGGTTCCACGGCCGCCGATGAGGCAAAGGCGGAACTCTGCAAAGGCATCGCCACCGCACTCGTTGCCAACCACTCCCGGGTGATGAGGAAAGTTCCCACCTCGGCGTCTGAAGCGTTCCATGCGGCTGCTGATGCCTACCTCACAGTCGATGTCGAAGAGTTTGGCCGTGCAGGTGGTGATCAGCTCATTCAACGGTTCGCGGCGCAATTGATTCACGCCCACATCAGAAGGGCGCGGTGACTCTGTGGCCAAGCGACGGAAGAAGCCCGCGACCGCGAAGAAGCCCGCGAAGAAGAAGGCGAACGCACGGCCGAAGAAAGGAGCGGCGGCTGAGAAGCCCTCCAACAAGCGGAAGGGTGGTGCAAAGCGTGGAGGTACTGCGGCGCCGAACAAGGCCGCGAGTCGAGCGGGTTCGGCAACGCTCCTACCGCCGAAGCGTCCCCGCACCACGGCTCGAAGTCACGAAATGAAGGACACGGCCGGCGAGGCGGTCACGACATCTAATCGAGGCATCGCCGGAATCGATGAGGTCCGCATGATCAATCACGCGGATCAAGCAGCGGGTGGATCGTGCCCGACGCAGACTGGCGAGCATGCTCCTCCCACTAACGCTGTCCAGATAGCCGGATTTGTCGCTGAGCAAGGTGACCGGCTTAAGGAAATCGCCGACCGCCTTGCGGATGCTGACAAGGATGAACTGCTGCGATTGGCGTTGTGGTGGGCGGACACTCCGAGAAAGCCCCGCGCGGCTATCGTCGGTCGAGCACTGCATGAATTGAAATCGTTTGACGAGGAATGGGCATTCCGGCGTGGTACTGCCGACAAGATATGTCGTGAAATTCGCCGGCATAATCGTCTCCAGCTCCGCCCGCAAATTCACGCGCAGTTGGATTCCAAGAAAGATCAGGAGAAAATCGATTCGGCATTGGTCGGCCTTCTCAACAGGGCGTGGGCGGTGCTGGAAAAACTCGACCTGCTCCGGGCGGCACCTAGTGCGGGCGTGTACCTGATTGGTCGTGGCCTCAAGGTCTTCGACGGCTTTCCCGATTGGAATAAGCCCGAAGAGCCGATGCCGAAGAAACCAATGCGACCGCCAAGAAAGCCGCGGTCCTAGGCTTATCATGCGGCGGGATACTTTCCCGTGAAGACCGCCTCCGCCTTGCTGAACGACGGCGAGACGAACGCCTCGACCTTCACGAGCATGCCGGGGATGACCTCGTGCATGCCCTCGATCATGAGCCGGGCGATCTCAGCGGCGTGGGCCTCGCGGTCGGAGCCAACGGGAATCTCGACCACGATCTCGTCGTGGATGAAAGCCACGAGCCGGTAGCCCGCGCGGAAGAGCTTCCAGAGAGCGAGCAGGCCGCCGTCGGCAGCAACAGACTGGAAGATGGTGTTCCGGCTCGCCGTCGCTCGCGCTCCCGCCCGGATGCGGCCTGTCGCAGACAAGACGGGGGTCCGGTCGAAGTGGCCCGCGATCGCGCTCCGCAGTTCCCGTGACGGTTGCCGCCGACGTAGTTGGTCAAGCAGCCGCGTCCGCTTCGTGTCGTTGCCGGTGATGATCTCGGCGAGCCGCTGCGCCGCCCCCCAGAGGTAGGCGACTTTCTCCGGGGCGTACGGCTCGCCGGCGGCCGTCCGCGGGTTCGGGTCGCCCATGACTTTCAGGAGCATTCCGCCAAGCCACGCCGCTGGCTCGTCCGAGTCCTGCCGGTCGCTGTGGTGCTGGCCTGCAGCCTCGTCAAACGACCGGGGCGTCAGCCGCAGGTACCGGGCGACTTCGAGCGCCACATCCACGTCGCCTCGCTCGGGGTGCCGGTCGAGGAAGACAGCCAACTCGGGAAAGGCGGTGCGATAGGCCGCGAGTGCCGCCTCCACCTCGTCGATCGACAGGTCCTTGCCGTAATTGTTCTTGGCGAGCTTCTGGAGCGTCTGCGGCCCCATCCTGCCCGGGGCGCCGAACGAGATCGCCTTGGCCGCCTTCCGCTGGTCATCAGTCACGTCCTTCGGGTCGATGCCGAGCACGGTGCTGGCAATGATCCGGTGCACGTCCTGCCCTGAGTTGATGACGTCATGGAGCCGGCTGCCGAACTGGAACTGGTATTTCCACGCGAAGCCGAGCACGACCAGTTCGATCTGCGAAAAATCTGCCATGACGAACTCGTGGCCCGGGCTGGCCACAATGCAATGCCGGACCGTCGTCGTGTCGCCCCGCAGCCCGGCCTCCTTCGGGATGGTCTGCAGCGCAAGGTCGCCAGTGCAGTTGGTTCGCCCGGTCCTCATCAGGATGCCAAACCGCGGGTGCAACCGGCCGCACATCTTCGACATGTAGGTGGACTTGATCTTCTCCGCCGCCTTGAACTCGACGTACTTGCGGAGCACGCCCCCGTCGTCGAACGGCGCGGCGGCCGCGAGGTCCTCTGCCTTGGTGGAGAACTTCCCGCCCGGCGTCAGCGGGAGGTCGAGCCCCGGGTTCTCGGCGGCGATCTTTTCAAGCCGCCGCTGGATTGCCTTGCTGACGCCTGAGCCATTGATGGGAATCCCCGCCTCGACCAACGCCGTGCCGTGATCGTGAAGGACCTTGTCGATCGCGCGCAGTTTGTCCTCGCGGCGGTCCGTGTCGATGTGAATGCCGTTGGCCCGCATCTCCTCGGAAACGATCGCCGCCCGGAGCTGCGTGTCGTGCGTCAGCAGGCCATATTCCCGCCAGCAGTCGTCGAGGTGGGTCAGGTCTACGTACCCGAAGCACTGGCGAGCTATCTGCCGCAAGGTTGTCAGCCGCTCCATCAGGGCCGCCAGCAGGGCATGCGTCGCGAGCACGTCCTTGGCCGCGTACTGCAGAGCGTCCGGGGCAATGCTCGCGATCGGCTGGTGTAGGTACTTGGCGTAGCCCATCCGGATGTCGTCGCCGTCGTCGTCGGTGTTCTCCTTCGGCAGTTCGAGGCCGAGGTACTGCTTGACGGCTCCGGCTAGCGTGCTCTGGTTTTTCCCCTGCGCCGTGTGCCCTACCGTCGCGAGCATGATCAGCCGGTGAAGAATCTGCGTGTCGACCACCTGCCGGTTGTCCAAGAGCGCGTATACGTCGTATGAGACACCCTGCCTCGCGTGGGTCTTGTTGATCACCCGCAGGTCGAAGGCGGCGTTGTGGAACGTGAAGAAGCAGTCGGCGTGCGCGGCCATGAAGGCCGGTACATTTTCCGGCGCGATAAAGACCCCTCGTTCGCCATCGAACGCCTGCATGAGCACGAGCGTGGGTGTCATCCACGGGTTCGCGTCGTCGATGACTGTCGTCTCGGTGTCGGCGGCGATGACGGCACCGGTGAGAGGGGCGTGGCCCGGTAGCCATTCGGTGAACGTGACGGTGGTGGTGCCGAGCGTCACTGACAACGATGGCCCCGGGGCTGTCATCGGGCAAGCGGTTTGGGTCGAGGTAGAGGTGGTCGATGCCATGGGGTTGAGTCCGTGTGGTAGGGGTGGAAGTGAATGTCGTCGTGCGGCCTTAACGGCGGCCCTAACCGGGCGTAAACCTCACCGCGACAATGGCTTCGGGCATCGTCGTTAGAGAGTTAAGGTCCCGGCCGATGGCGGGCGGCCGGGGCGAAAGCTCATCAGGGTCGATCAGGCAGCCAGTCGAGGCTGCGAGCATTCCCGATCGGCCGCCCCCTGCACGCGATCGCTCTAACTTCCTAACTCTCATGGCGTAAGTGCATGCGCCTTGGGCCTTTTCAGCTCGTGAATACGGACGTGAATACCCGCTGGTCATATCCACATTCACTCCCTTTCGGCAGGCTCCGCGCCGGCGGCGGTATGGCCCATCTCCTCGGCGGCGTCCATCCATGCCCGCCTCCGCGTCTCGGGAGACGGCGTGCCACGCTGCTCGCGGCCCGGCACCGTGGCAGAGGTGTCCGCCGGGGCGATGGCTTCCGGGGCCACATCGGCGGCGACCAAGGCATCATCCAGATAGGAGGCGGCGGTCGGCTGGACCTCCGCGTAATAGAACTTCTTGTTGCCGCTGCGGCCGTCGCGCTTCCGCATGGTGACCGCCCACTGGCAGCCCCCGACCTCGACCGTAAGCGTCGTGTCGATGTAGCGGCTGAACACCTTCCCCACCATGATGGTCTTCGACCTGTCGGTCGCGTCGGGGTTGTGCTTCGTGTCGATCAGGTGCAGCCTTTCGAAAGCCTGTACCCAGTCGCCCGCGACACGCCCGGCCGCCGACGCATCCTCACCGGGCCTCACGATTGTGTCGGTGCCGTGCTTGCCGCCGACGATCTCCTCGATGAGTTCGTGCATCCGCTGCAGGTCGTCATCCATCTCAATCGCCGCGGCCTCCGCGTTCGACGCGAAGCCGGGGAAGCCGTTGACATCGAGAATGCCGCCGACGATCTGCGAAACCTTGTCGAACCGCGTGTTGAGTTCGCCGTCGGGCCGCCCCGCGTCGACCCACCGCAGCACCATAGCGGCAAGCTCGCCGAGGATTTCCGCGCGGTGCTCGGAGGCGTACGCCAGCGGCCGGCTCTCCTTGCGGGCTCGCTGCCGAATCTTCGGATCGCCCTCGGTGTACAAATCGATCGTCACGTTACGGCTCACGAGGTCCCGGCCCGCGGTGAGGTTGTTGCTCGTGAGGACGAAGAGCACGTCGTTGGGCCAGTCGCCGAAATCATTCGTGCCAAGAATCCGCACGACGATCGTCGGGCTCGTCACGATCTGCTCGATGCGCTCCGAGTCGAGCTTGTCCCGCAGGTTGTCGAGAAACACCATGCGACGGCGCTTCTTCAACATGCCGCACAGCAGCTTGTCGAACTCCTCGTCGCCCGACTTCTTGATCGCGGCGACCCGCCGCCCGTCGAACACCATGCCGATGACCTTCGCGAGCAGGCTCTTGCCGATGCTCGGTTGGTTGCCGCGGATGACCACCATGGGATGACCGTCCTCGACGAAGTGATTCATCAGCAGCCCCATCAGCAGCGTGCCGATCGCGTTCGTGAGGTCGACGACGCCGGCCCAGTCGAAATCCTTGAGCAGCCGCCGGAGGTGCGGCGGCAACCGGTCCACCGCCTCGCCGATCGTGCGGGCCGCACCGCTCCCCACGGTCGGCAGGACCGCGACGTTCGGAGTGATCGCGACACCCTGCACGAGAATTCGCTCGTTCTCGTGGTACCCGGGGCCGTGGAGACGGAACTGGTTGTCGAAGACCGAGTGTGTCGCGTACGTCGTGACGGCCGGCAGGCTATCGATACAGCTATCCATGGCGAACAGCTGGTCGCAGATTGAGTCGGGGAGCCGGAACTCCCAGCTCTCGATTTCGCCGGTCGCTTGGTTCGACTTGTACTGCACCCCGGCGACGATGTTCATGAGCCACGCCCCCGCCTTCGGCTCGGAGCGTCCGTCGACGGAAAGCAGCCTGAACTTCGTATTCGCGGCGTTCGTCAGCATGACGTCGTCGTGGTGGGCATAAACACGACCAGACCGGGCGAGGATGTTCAGTACCTCATTGAGGGCCACAAGACCATCGCCCCGCGTCGAGCCATCCTTCGCGATGCCGTCGAGGAGTTCCCGGTCAGGGATGTCGTTGCGGAGCTTCGCCACCGCCACCGCCGCATCAGCGAATGCCCGAACGGCCTCGCCAGCAGGTGTATCGAACATGTTCTTCTTCGCGCGAGCCATCATTCATCTCCTTGGCCATCGGCCGGAACGTGAAACGGGCAATCCTGATCATCGACTTCGTCGCCGCGCGCCGAGGCCACCACATCGGCATCGGCTACGTCGTCACCGGCGTCCTCATCGCGCCCCTTCAGCACGAGGTCGACGAGCGTGGTGAGCGTCACCTTGCCGCACTCGTAGCACGAGCCGCGGCTGGTGATGTTCGGGTCCTTGGTGCGGTACAGCGGCGCGGCAGCGTGGAGGGTGCTATCTGCCTTGCAGCAGATCGGACAGGGCGAGACCGTCGTCGTGCCGAACAGAATCTGCGTGACGGTCGCGAAGCCGCGGCGGGTGAGGTCCTCGGCGAAGTGTAGGACTTCCAGTTCGGTTACCGGCTCGCCAGACTTGATGAGTTCGACCTTGCGGCCGGTCTTCGAATTGACGCTGCCGACCGGCCGGGTCATCGCAAGCAGCGACGGCGCCTCGGGGTCGGACGGGAGGGATCGCTGCACCGCCTTGATGACGGTGTCCCACAGCTCGCGGCGGCGGTCGCTCTTGATCTCGACCGGCGTGGCAAAGTGCAGGACGCAGTGCAGCCACCGCCCCGAAAACCTGACCTCGGCCTTGCTGAGTAGTGGATGGTTCTCCAACCAGCCACGGACGTAGCGATCGTACAGTTCGAAGCCATCCGTCGGCATCTTGTCGATCACCTTGCCGACGCGGAGGCACTCGCCGTCGATCTCGATCAGGATGCCGCGGATCAGCGTCACCCCGTGCCGCTGAACCATCACCTCCTTGAAGTTGCCCACTGCGCCGCTGTTGAACAGCGCCTCGCGCTGGTCGGCCGCCCCGGGCTTGACCCAACGGCCACCACCGCTCTGCGGGCCGCGCACAACCGCGGCGGCGGCTGCCGCCGCCCGCACGGGCTGCTGCTTATACGGATGCTGCCCCGGCTTCTCCGCCGGGGCCGCCTTCGTGGTCCGGCGCACGGGACGCTTGGTCCCGCCCGGCTTCCTGCGTTCGTCGCGGTCGCGCGGCGACCGCTTCACCGACTTGCTCTTCATGATCACGTTCTCCTGTTTGATGTCGCTGCTGCACGTCGTCAGCACGCGATGTTCACCATAGCGGCGTCTTGCGAGAACACCACAGCGTGTGCGAGTGAAACACTGCGATCATTTGCCGAGTGCACTGTGGAAAAAACCTGAGTGTTTGCACACGTCACGATCGTGACTGCGCGTGCACGTCGCGCTACGATGCGATCACCGCGACGATGCGATGCGAGTTGCAGCGACGCGGCTCAGATGGACGCACACTCAAAGGAGCATGAACATGACGATGCAGCATGATCGCGGCACGCAGAACATCGCGGCCGCCGGCAAGAAGATGACGGCGTTCGAGGATCAGGTCGCGCGGGACTGGCGGCGGTTCAAGGAGAAGTACTTCGCCTGCACCGAGTACCCAGCGGTGCGGCAGGCCTTGAAGAAGATTTTGGTGGTCGAGGAAAGGGAGATGGCGGGAAGCCGATAGCTCACGAAATCAGAAAGGAATATCGAAATGGACGAAACGGAAAACCAGAAAGTTGGTTTGCTTGGCCGGCAAGCACTCCTCAACGAGCGTGCCGCAGCCGAGTGCCTCGGCGTCAGCCCGCGGGTGTTGTGGGGTCTCGCGGACTCCGGGGCCATCCCGTTTATCAAGATTGGGCCACGGCTGAAGCGGTATGACCCGAGGGACCTGCAGGAATTTATTAACCGTAGTCGTCGCACCAACTAGCTGGCGTGCGACAATTTTGCTGTCCATGACTTAGCCGGCTACTGACCATCATCAGAAGGTGTTTAATGGCAACACTCATTTCAAATCGCGACGGCAATCGCCGCATCCAGTTCATGGACCCGCGGCGCCCACACAAGCGGGAATCAATATGGCTTGGGCGCGTGCCCAAGAAGGCAGCGACCACGTTCAAGATCAACGTCGAGGCGATCCTTGCGGCGATCAGGCTCGGCACAGCCCCCGCGGCCGAACTGTGCGCGTGGCTACGTGATTTGCCCGACGCGACCTACGAGAAGCTCGTCGAGGTAGGCATCGCCGAACCGCGGGTGAAGGCCCGCGTCGTGACGCTCAGCGAGTTGCTCAACACGTTCGTGGACCGAGCGTCCGTCAAGGCGAGTACCCGGGCGGCCTATAAGCAAACCACTGCCAGCCTGAGTAAGCACATCGGTGGCAGTACACCGTTGACGGGAATCACAAGCGAGCAGGCCGACGTCTGGAAAAAGGCGATCGTCGACGAGGGCTTGAGCTCGGCGACCGTGGCCAAGCGGGTCTACGTAGCCCGGGCGATTTTCCGGAAGGCGGTGAAGTGGAACATGATGCCCGCCAATCCTTTCGAGGACCTGCCCGCCGGATCACAGCAGAATCCGGACCGCTCGTTTTACGTGTCGGAGGAAATGATCGCTGCGGTGTTGGAACAGTGCCCGGGCGTGTTTTGGCGACTCGTCATCGCACTCGGGCGGTATGCGGGCCTTCGAATACCGTCGGAGGTCGCGACGCTTACGTGGGATGACGTCGCATGGGATACAGGCCGCCTCACGGTGCGGTCGCCGAAGACCGCGCGTCACGAGGGCCACGCCGTTCGGCTCGTTCCAATCTGCCCCGAACTCCGCGCGATCCTCGCCGAGGCGTACGAGCGGGCGGGCGGGGGCGAGAAACTGATCCTGCCGCGATCGCTGACGGCAGCGTCCAACCTGCGAACGACCTTCACGAAGATCATCACGCGCGCGGGATTCGAGCCGTGGCCGCGGTTGTTTCAGAACCTCCGGGCGTCCTGCGCGACCAGCTGGGTCGAAAAGTACCCCAACCATGTCGTCGCAAAGTGGCTCGGCCACTCCCCCATGATCGCCGCCACGCACTACCTGCAGGCCCGCGAACGGCACTTCGAGGACGTCGTGAAGGGGGCAGCCGAGAGCAGGGCTGGCGGGGCTCCGGCGAGTGTGCACATTTGTGTGCAGTCAAAAGCCGCCGCAGCCCGCGACGATTCGCACGAACCGCGACGACCCGGCCTAAAACGCCAGATAGTGCGAAACGGTGCGAATCGCTGCGGACCGCGGCAAACGGAAGTTATGGGCGATATAGGACTCGAACCTATGACCCCCAGCTTGTCGAGCTGGTGCTCTAACCAACTGAGCTAATCGCCCTCGAAGTTGGCACGAGTGAGTCTCGCGCCCAAGCCGCAGCCAGTCAAGCGAA
>Ga0315901_10000949_pt1 | contig 41916 bp, 35 predicted proteins | sample LakEriMetagenome_10_FD_203761 | JGI IMG/M metagenome (GOLD analysis project Ga0315901, IMG submission 203761) | Freshwater fungal communities from buoy surface, Lake Erie, Ohio, United States - Buoy 2 MA116 | ecosystem: Environmental > Aquatic > Freshwater > Lake | place: USA: Lake Erie, Ohio...
TGCCGAATGCCTTTACGCCAAACGGAGATGGCAAGAATGATGTGTTCCGCATACGGGGCTATGGGGTAGAGTACATCAGCATATTCCGGGTGTATTCGCGCTGGGGTGAGCTGATGTTTGAGACAACGGATATCTCGCAGGGGTGGGATGGTACCTATAAGGGCGAGCCTCAGTTCCCGGCCGTGTATGTATATTACATCGAGGGCGTTTGTACCAACAATCAAAAAATTGTGAAGCAGGGCAATGTGTCGCTGATACGCTAAGAGCAAGTAAAACTCTACTCCGTAATATTCAAATTCCTCGAATATCGGATGCGCTTATTATTACATATACATTGAACCATACATATAAATCAAATTAAATTTATTATAGTTGAAGCAACTATTTATGCAAGTAACAGAGCAACATTTTTGGCAGTAATTCAATACGTTAATATTAAAACACCTCAATGGATGGGTTACATAGTTCAAAGACCTGAATCTCATTCTATACATTGTGCTACCGGAGTTCATGCGTTTAATTATTCTGATCTTCCGCTTTTTAATATCTTGCTGGCTACATTTAGAAATTTAAAAGAGTTTGCGACTGAAAAAAGTTTTTACTAGGGAGCCTCCTCATGTGTGGGTGAGCAGATGTTATTCAAGGCTATTAACGATAAAGAGTTGACCTGATGCATATGTACTGATTACTCGTTGCAGATGTCAATAATTAATTATTGTTAAGTTAATGTAATGAGTTGCCCCGAAAAGGAGCAATCTTTTCTTTAGACCATGATTTTAATATAGTCTTCTTTGAATAGCTAATCTGATCATAAAACAGCGTAAGGTTTTGATTATCGATTGATATGAATTGATGAAAGGATTATCTTCGTGGTTACATGAGCACAGCATCGCAATATAAGGATTGGACATTATTTCTGGATCGTGATGGTGTATTGAATATAAAAATTGAAGATGGATACGTTACAAAACCGGATGAATTCCGGTGGATTGAAGGAGTGCCGGAGATTATCGCATCGTTGAATAAATTATTTAAATATATCATCATCGTCACCAATCAACAGGGAGTAGGCAAAGGACTTATGACGATGAACGACCTTGATGCCATACACGACCGGCTCAGGAAAGACGTTAATAGTGTGGGCGGACAAATACATGCCATATTCAGTGCTCCTCAGCTTTCGGCCGAAAATCATCCCGATCGAAAGCCCGGCACCGGTATGCTTCTCCGCGCAAAAAAGTTATTTCCCGATATTGATTTTTCAAAATCTATGATGGTGGGCGACTCTTTATCAGATATGATTATGGCCGACCGGATTGCTATGAAGCGGATATATATCAGTCACTCAGCTGAAACAGAAATCCCTGCTGACTATACCTTTAATTCACTGGCTCACTTTTATCAATCTATACTCAGGGGTGAGGTTAATTTTTTGTAGTTCTGCTTTGGAACTTTATTGTTAACCTTGTGTTGAGAAAACTTACAAATACATATAAAATGGCAACTCAAATCACCGATTCAAATTTTAACGAATTAGTTAACAAGGAAAACACCGTAGCAATGGTGGATTTTTGGGCAGAGTGGTGCGGCCCCTGTCGTATGATTGGCCCTTCTGTGGAGGAACTCTCAAAAGAGTATGCAGGTAAAGCAGTCATTGGAAAACTTAATGTCGATGATAATCCTAACATAGCTTCTTCATTTGGTATTCGCTCCATACCGACTATATTGTTTTTTAAGAATGGTAAAGTGGTTGATAAACAGGTGGGAGTTGTTCCCAAAGCAGAACTTGAGCGTAAACTCAAAGCGCATCTCTGATGCTGTTTACCTTGTAAAGGAAATCAGATACGTATTCTATCTTTTTTCCGTTAATAGGAGCAGATGAATCCCCGCGATCTAGTTCAGGCTAATCAGCTTACTAATGTCAAAAACCTTGAATTGCTTGCCAAGCAGGTGGTTGAGGGCTTTATTATTGGGTTACACAAGAGTCCGTTTCACGGGTTTTCTATAGAGTTTGCCGAACACCGCCTCTACAATAGCGGCGAAAGCATTAAAAATATCGACTGGAAGGTTTTTGCTCGTAGTGAAAAACTATTCGTAAAGAAATATGAGGAAGAGACGAATCTGCGATCCGAAATCATATTGGATATTTCATCTTCAATGTATTATCCCTCCGATAAAGAATGTAAACAAAGACAGATACCTTCTAAAATTCAGTTCTCCGTTATTGCCGCGGCCGCATTAATCAACTTGCTCAAAAAGCAACGTGATGCGTTTGCAATCAGTCTTTTTGCCGACGAGCTGAAACGACATACAGAATGTCGTTCTACAACGGCCCATCAGCAGTTGCTTTATACATATCTGCACGAGGCCTTAGCTCAACCAACCATACAAAAACAAACAGCGGCTTCTGATGTATTACATCTCATAGCAGAAAAAATCCATAAGCGTTCACTGGTTATTATTTTCAGTGACATGATGGATCAGGCCATTTACAACAAGCAGTCTCCTGATCAACTGTTCGATGCTTTAAAACATCTTAAACATAACAAGCACGAAATCATACTGTTTCATATCCACGATGCAAAGTCAGAGATCGACTTTGAATTTGACAACCGTCCGCATAAGTTCATTGACCTGGAGAGTGGCACCATTGTAAAGCTTAATCCGGGGGAGGTTAAGCAGGTGTACCAACAACGAATGCAGGACTATAAAAAGCTGATCAAGGACAAATGCCATCAATACAACATCAGCGTGGTTGAAGCTGATATCAATCAGGGTTTCGATCAGATTCTATTGCCTTATTTAATCAAACGTTCTAAGTTGATCTGATGCTCAGATTTTCAGGTTGTAAAATAAATTTGGGATTATCTGTTATAGGTAAACGATCAGATGGATTTCATGACATTGAAACGGTATTTTATCCGGTTCCCTGGTATGATGTTGTTGAAATCATTCCATCAAATAAAAATGTGCTGAGGAGTTATGGTATAACGATTCCCGGCAATCCGGATGCAAATTTTTGTTTGAAAGCTTATCATCTTTTGGCAAAGGATTTTTCACTGAAACCTTTGGAGTGGACCCTGCTAAAAAATATTCCAACAGGAGCAGGATTGGGTGGAGGCTCAGCCAATGCCGCCAACGCTTTAATGCTATTAAATGAATATTTTGAATTATCGCTCAGTAATGTTAAATTGATAGACTATGCATCGCAGATAGGCAGTGATTGTGCATTTTTTATTGATAATAAACCTCAGTTCGCTACCGGAAGAGGTAACCTATTTCAATCGACCTCACTTTCTCTGAAAGACTATCACCTTGTTATTGTATTTCCAAACATTCACGTGAACACTGCCTGGGCCTATAGCAAACTGATCGAAAAAAATCAATACAGTCGAGCGGGTGAATTGGCTCCAGTCTTGAAAAAGAATGCTTCAGTTTGGAAGGATGAATTAATCAATGACTTTGAATCAGTTGTCTTTCCACAATATCCGGTATTACATTTCTTGAAGCAGCGCTTATATCAGTTTGGAGCTACCTATGCGGCTATGAGTGGTTCAGGTTCAGCAATTTTTGGTTTATTCGGAAATCAGTTGCAAGCTAAGGAATTCATTAAACATATTGCATCAGAAAATTATAGAACTTATTGGTCAAAACTATGAGTGATTGTTCAATTAATTTGCCCCAAACCCGGCATCTCTAATCAATTTTTTTTATTAGTTTCGTCGATAATTACAATAGTTTTAACAGATAATGCTCAACTTTTAAATCAGTTGATTTAGTTTTATGAAGATGAAAAAACAGATTAAGTACACCTATATATTGATGATGCTCCTAGTGAGTTTTTCAGTGTATTCTCAGGATTTGCATTTTTCACAATACTACATGTCGCCGTTAACCTTAAATCCCGCTATGACAGGTTTGTTTAATGGCAATTATCGCTTTACCGGAAACTATCGTAATCAGTGGCAGAGTGTTTTGCCCACGGTACCGTTCAGAACCTTTGCAGGCTCTGTCGACTTATCGGCTAAATCAGGCACATATAATCGGGTAGGGGGCGGAGTGCATTTATTTTCAGACCAGGCAGGTTCATTAAATCTTGCCAGAACACAGGTGGCTGGTTCCGTTTCATACTTGTTGGCTTTGTCCAGAAACCGGGATTATTTCATAGCGGCCGGAATTCAGGCGGCCATGAATCAATCATCCTTTAATTACCTGAATATGACCACCGGTAATCAGTGGACCGGAAATGCTTTTGATGCCAATGCCTCTACAGGCGAAATATTTGATGGCAGAAGTAAATCCTTTGCATCTGCAAATCTTGGTATCATGTGGTATCATATATCCAATGTCAGAAGTTTTCAATATATAGGTGGTTCAATTCATCACATCAATAGACCTAATATTTCTCTTGTACCCAACAGTGTTGATCGACTATACACCAAATACTCAGTTCACGCAGGAGCAGGTTTTAAGGTGAAACCTCGTTTTGATCTTAATCCGTACATGCTTACATTGATTCAGGGGCCATCTTTTGAGTTAACCTCCGGTATATTAGGAAAATTCATTCTGGATGAACGTAAAAACTCAGCATTTGGTGGTACTGCATTCTACATCGGTCCATTCCTCAGAATTGTTGGTGATGATGAAACTAATCTCAGTAGCGATGCACTGATAATCTCAACAAAACTGGATATTGACTCGTTCACCTTCGGTTTAAGCTATGACATTAATGTATCCGGATTGTCGCCGGCCAGTTCCGGTCGTGGAGGTCCTGAAATTGCACTCCAATATGTTGGTGCATTCAAGAGTAAGCCCAGCAAGACATTCTGTCCTAAATTTTAATTGCACCTTTCCTTAAGACTTGGTGATGTAAATTCAGGGATTTATAAGAATTATTTAATTAATAGTTTTTATTTTCAAAAAAACAGTTACTTTTGCGTTCCCTTTTTAGAAAGGTAGGTTAATAATTCAAAAATAACCGCTCAAAAACGTGAAAATAACTAAGAAAAGAAAAGCAGCACTGGCTAAAGTAAAGCCTGACCACGCCTATACGTTAGGCGATGCGGCCGGTTTGGTAAAAGAGGTAAATCTTACCAAATTCGATGCATCCGTTGATTTACACATTCGTCTTAATATTGATCCACGCAAAGCCGATCAGGCTATCCGCGGAACAGTGGCCCTTCCTCACGGAACCGGTAAAACCAAACGAGTATTGGTACTATGCCCGCCTGAGAAAGAATCTGAAGCTCAGGGTGCCGGTGCGGATTATTTTGGTTTAGCCGAATACGTCGAAAAAATTGAAAAAGGATGGACAGATGTAGATGTAATCATTGCAACGCCGTCAGTCATGCCTAAAATTGCCAAATTGGGTAAAATCCTCGGACCTCGTAACTTAATGCCTAACCCCAAATCAGGAACAGTTACTGAAAATGTGGCCGATGCGGTAAAAGAAGTTAAAGGGGGCAAAATCTCCTTCCGTGTTGATAAGCAGGGTATTATTCACTCATCAATTGGTCGCGTTTCGTTTGCTAAAGACAAACTTCATGACAACGCCCTTGAATTACTTCAAACGGTAATAAAAATGAAGCCATCCTCAGCAAAAGGGACTTACATTAAAAGCGTATACCTGGCATCAACGATGAGCCCGGGTATATTAATCGATACTAAATCATTCAGCTAATCATTTAACAGGGATTTCGAAAATGAACAAAGCAGATAAAAAAGCAGAAATAGATGCGCTGACTGAAAAGTTTGCATCAGCCAGTAACTTTTACATTACCGATCCTTCGGCACTGACTGTTGAGAATGCAAACAAACTTCGTCGTGCGTGTTTTAAGGCGGGTGTAGAAATGCGCGTTGCCAAGAATACCTTACTTCGCATTGCCTTACAGAATAATAATAAATTGACTCCTGAATTGGATGCGAGCCTTCACGGTCCTACGGCCATATTGTTTTGCGATACAGCGAATACACCGGCTAAGGTGATCAAGGAATTCAGAAAAACAAATGACAAGCCTGAGCTCAAAGCGGCTTGGATCGATGCTTCGGTATATGTTGGCGACAGTCAATTGGAGGTATTGTCATCACTGAAATCCAAAAACGAACTTATTGGAGAGATCATCGGCTTGTTGCAATCTCCTGCCAAGAACGTTATTGGCGCTCTTCAGTCAGGCGGTCAGAAACTCAGCGGCATTTTAAAAACATTAGAAGACAGAAAACAATAAAAAAACAATTCTATTAAACAATAAAAATCACAAACAATGGCAGACTTAAAAGCATTTGCAGAACAACTGGTTAGCTTAACAGTTAAAGAAGTTAACGAACTGGCTAAAATACTGAAAGACGATTACGGTATTGAGCCTGCAGCTGCGGCACCTGTTATGGTAGCCGGAGGCGGTGCAGCCGGAGGCGGTGCAGCCGCTGAAGAAAAAACTTCTTTCAACGTAATTCTTAAAAGCGGTGGAGCTCAAAAACTCACTGTTGTTAAGGTTGTTAAAGAATTAACAGGTCTTGGACTAAAAGAAGCTAAGGATCTGGTAGACGGCGCTCCAAAGGCTGTTAAAGAAGGTGTTTCAAAAGACGAAGCAGAATCTTTAAAAGCTAAATTGGTAGAAGCCGGTGCTGAAGTTGAAATTCAGTAATACCAATCTTTTATCATAACTTGTAGGTGTAATGTGTTGCATTACACCTATAAATTATTTCTTTTAACTCAAGTCTATTCAAATAATGTCTGCAAACACAACCCGCTCGCAAAGAGTATCTTTCAGTAAAATAAAACATCATTTGGACTATCCCGACTTTTTGGATATCCAATTACAGTCATTTAAAGACTTCTTCCAGCTTGAAACTACGCCGGATAACAGAGATCGGGAAGGCCTCTACAGGGTTTTCATGGAAAATTTTCCTATCAACGACACCCGTAGTATTTTTACGCTGGAGTTTCTGGATTACTTTATTGACCCGCCAAGATATACCATTGAAGAGTGTATCGAACGTGGATTAACTTACAGTGTACCACTGAAAGCAAAATTACGTTTGTCTTGTAACGACGAGGAGCATATTGACTTCCAGACAATTGTGCAGGATGTGTTTCTTGGAAACATTCCCTACATGACGCCTAAAGGTACATTTGTGATCAATGGTGCTGAACGTGTGGTGGTATCTCAGTTGCATCGATCCCCGGGTGTCTTCTTTGGCCAAAGCCTGCATCCCAATGGTACAAAAATATACTCTGCCAGAGTGATTCCATTTAAAGGAGCCTGGATGGAGTTTGCTACCGACATTAATAACGTGATGTACGCATACATCGATCGTAAGAAAAAGTTTCCGGTTACCAGCTTATTGCGTGCCATTGGTTATGATACAGATAAAGACATTCTAAAGCTGTTTGATTTGGCAGATGAAATTTCTGCTAAACGCGAGAACCTTAAAAAATGTATTGGACGAAAACTTGCTGCCCGTGTTCTGCGCAGCTGGATGGAAGACTTCGTAGATGAAGATACCGGAGAAGTTGTAACGATTGAACGTAATGAAGTTATCCTAGAACGTGATACTATCCTCGATGAGAAAAATATCGAGCAGATTCTCGAGACAAGTGTTAAAACCATTATTCTGCAGAAAGATGAAACTGATGCAGATTATTCAATAATATATAATACCCTTCAGAAAGATACATCGAACTCAGAGCTCGAAGCAGTACACTTTATTTATCGCGCACTTCGTGGCTCTGAAGCACCGGACGACGAAACAGCCCGCGGAATTATTGATAAATTATTCTTCTCCGATAAACGTTATGACTTGGGAGAAGTTGGTCGATACAAAATCAATCAAAAATTAGGTACCAAGACGGAGTTAAATGTTAAAATTCTTACTAAAGAAGACATCGTACTCATTGTTAAGTATTTGGTTATGCTTGTTAATGGCAAAGCCGAGATCGATGATATTGATCATTTAAGTAATCGTCGTGTACGTACGGTTGGTGAACAGTTGTATGCGCAGTTCGGTGTTGGTTTGGCTCGTATGGCCCGTACCATCCGTGAGCGTATGAATGTACGCGACAACGAGGTGTTTACCCCTATTGATTTGATTAATGCCCGTACACTATCATCCGTGATTAACTCATTCTTCGGGACTTCACAGCTTTCTCAGTTCATTGATCAAACAAATCCTTTGTCTGAGATTACAAACAAAAGGAGAATATCCGCTTTGGGCCCGGGTGGTTTATCCAGAGAGCGCGCCGGATTCGAGGTTCGTGACGTACATTATTCCCACTATGGTCGTTTATGTACTATCGAAACACCGGAAGGACCAAACATTGGTTTGATTTCAACGCTTTGCGTATATGCTAAGATTAATTCTATGGGTTTCATCGAAACTCCATATATGCGTGTTGTCGATGGTATTGTACACAAGAAAAAAGTTGAATACCTGTCAGCCGAAGCTGAAGATGATAAAACTATTGCTCAGGCAAATGCCGCAATTGATGACAAGGGGTCTTTTGAGAATGATCGGGTTAAATGCCGTCATCAGGGCGATTTCCCAATTCTTGAACCCGGAGAAATCCAGTATATGGACGTTGCACCCAATCAAATTGTTGGTGTGTCGGCTTCACTTATTCCGTTCCTTGAACACGATGACGCCAACCGTGCCCTGATGGGATCAAATATGCAACGGCAGGCTGTTCCATTATTGAAACCAAATTCGCCTATCGTTGGTACCGGACTTGAGGCTAAATCAGCTCAGGATTCCAAGTTACTTATCAATGCTGAAGGTAATGGCATAGTTGAATATGTTGATGCCAATCAGATTCACGTTCGTTACGACAGAAGCGAATTGGATGAAATTATCAGTTTTGAAAGTGCGGTTAAGGTTTATGATTTGCTTAAGTTTAAGAAAACGAATCAAAGCACGTGTATCAACATCAAGCCTATTGTAAAAAAAGGTGACAAAGTAAAAGTTGGTCAGGTGCTGTGTGAAGGTTACGGTACACAAAATGGCGAATTGGCTCTCGGCCAAAATCTTAAAGTAGCCTTTATGCCTTGGAAGGGTTACAACTTCGAGGATGCTATCGTGATTTCTGAGCGTATTGTTCGCGAAGATATTTTCACCTCATTACATATTGAAGAATTTGAACTTGAAGTTCGCGATACTAAACTTGGCGAGGAGGAACTTACTCCGGATATTCCAAATGTAAGTGAAGAAGCTACTAGGAACCTGGATGAAAATGGTATCATCCGAGTTGGTGCACACATTAAAGAGGGTGATATTCTTATCGGTAAAATCACACCGAAAGGAGAGTCTGATCCTACTCCGGAAGAAAAATTACTTCGCGCCATATTTGGTGATAAGGCAGGTGATGTGAAGGATGCTTCATTAAAAGCACCACCAAGTACTACCGGTGTTGTAATTGACAAGAAGTTATTCTCACGTGCCAAAAAAGATAAAAATGCCAAGGTGAGAGAGAAAGCGGCATTGGAAAAACTTGAAACTGAATTTGCTGCACAACTCTCCGATTTACAGAAACAACTCGTTGAAAAACTTCTTAAACTGCTTAAGGATAAAACATCCAAAGGCGTTCAGAATTACTACAAGGCAACTGTAATCGCTAAAGGTGTTAAGTTCACACAAAAAGTGCTAGATGGAATTGATTATCAGTTAATCGATCCTAAGGATTGGACTAACGATGATGATACAAACGTAATTATTAAGCAACTACTTCACAATTACAATATTAAATTCAATGAGCTGAATGGTCGTAATAAACGCGAGAAATTCAACATCAGTATTGGTGATGAGTTGCCTACCGGCGTATTGAAACTGGCTAAGGTTTATCTTGCTCAGAAACGTAAGTTAAAGGTGGGTGATAAAATGGCAGGTCGTCACGGAAACAAAGGCATCGTTGCACGAATCGTGCGTGTGGAAGATATGCCTTTCCTTGAAGATGGAACCCCTGTTGATATTGTACTAAATCCTCTCGGTGTACCATCACGTATGAACCTTGGTCAGATCTATGAAACTGTTCTTGGCTGGGCCGGATTGAAGCTTGGTGTTAAATACGCCACCCCAATTTTTGACGGAGCAACACTGGAAGAAATTGATGAACAAATCAACAAAGCCGGGTTGCCTGCGTATGGTCAGACATACCTCTATGATGGTGAGACCGGAGAACGCTTTCATCAAAAAGCCACCGTTGGTGTCATTTACATGATGAAACTTAGCCATATGGTGGATGATAAAATGCACGCTCGTTCAATTGGACCATACTCTCTGATTACCCAACAACCACTTGGTGGTAAGGCACAGTTTGGTGGTCAGCGTTTTGGTGAGATGGAAGTGTGGGCATTAGAAGCTTATGGTGCATCACATATCCTTCAGGAATTGCTTACAATCAAATCGGATGATATTGTAGGGCGCGCCAAAGCATATGAAGCTATTGTTAAAGGTGACAACCTGCCTCGACCAAACATACCAGAGTCATTCAATGTATTGATTCACGAGTTGCGTGGTCTCACATTAGATCTGAAGTTCGAAGAATAATAGTCCTAAAACCCTAATTATTAAGCCGCATTAATATGCGGCTTTTTTATTTTTAACCATCAGCTCATTGTAGGCGCCATCCCATAGTAAAATTCTGCGTTCCAGAGATGTTTTAACGGCTTCCAATGCTTGTTCCCATTTGAACGGATCAGTGCCGCATAAATTATTTGTCATCTGTAATGCAAGATGACTATGATGGCCTCCATCCACCTCAATATGCCGTTCGATGTAATATTTGTAAATAGATACATTATCGGGGAAATCATTATTTATCTCCTGTATGATTGACATAAACATACCGGGGATGAGATCCTCACGACCAAAGGTAAATACAGCGGCCTGAAGGTAATCACAATTGCTGTTTACAATCTCAAAAGTATAATTAACGAATTGTTGAGCGGCTGAAGGGGTTTGAGCTGATGTATAGGCTTCTTGCAGATTGCCCGTAACTTTAAGTGTTTGAATAAACTGATGTATTTCTTTTGTGTCGGCTCCCGACTGATGCATAGCATCTAGATATAATTCAAAGTGGCTTTTTCTTTTACCCTCCAGATCAATATCCGACTCCTCACCGACAACGATTTCATTGATTAAGTATCGGGTGTCGGCATTTCCCATCGGAAACCAGGGCGTGGTGGTGCAGGTTAAGTTATTTTGTAATGATTTAAGAAGTGACATAAAATCCCAAACGGCATAAACGTGATATTTCATGAATATGCGCAAATCATTGATGTCATTTATTTCATGATATAGTTTATGATTTAGAATGCGGTCTCTTAAGGGGGCAATTGCTGATTTTATTTGTTCGATTGGGCTGATCATGATGGTTTTATTAATGGTTATTTCTTAACAATATAATTTAACTGATGTTTATGTAAAGTAATTGTTTGTTAAGGATTCATTTCCTTTTTTATCGGCAACATAATTTGCAGTTCGCTTAGTCATTATATTTGATGAATGAAAATTTTATGGAGACTCAGGATTTACGGTAAACCCTGGTCACATTTTTTTCCGGAGTATATCATTTATTCCTTACTGGGTATTGTCTTCGGTCTACTCAATTTCACACTACTTATACCTATACTTCAATTATTATTTGACCAGAACACAAATCCGGTTACTCAAAAGCCATCGGGACTTTCAGGTTTGGCATATATACAGTCGTACTTCAATTATTGTCTCTGGCAAATCATTGGTACATACGGACGATTTACTGCACTGCTAACGGTTTGTGGCATTGTTGGTTTAAGTATTTTGATAGGTAATACTGCTCGTTATCTTGCCATAAGAACATTACTGAGGCTTAAATTGAAGGTGATGCAGGGTATTCGTAATGACATCTATGGATCATTACTTCAGCAATCGTTAAGTTACCATAATAACCAACGCCGTGGAGATCTCTTGTCTGTAATCGGCGGTGAAGTTCAGGAAGTTGAAGTTTCTGCCTTAAATGCGGTGCAGGTTTTGTTGAGAGATCCCATCGTAGTTATTGCCTACCTGTTCGTTCTCTTTTATATCTCTCCGGTTCTAACGTTATTTACTTTGATATTTCTGCCGCTTACCGGAATATTCATCTCAATGATTACCAGAAAACTCAAAAAGCTGAGTTTCTTCAGTCAACAGGATTTGAGTCAAATGATTATTCACACCGACGAAACCATAAGTGGTATGCGTCAGATACATAGCTATACAGCTGAAGCCTATATGCTCAGTCGATTTAAAGCATTTAATTCCCGTTTTTCCGGGGTAAGTAAAAAATTATTTTCACGAAAAGAAATGGCAACACCCATAGGTGAAATATCCGGAGTATTTGCCGCATTGGTTTTGATTGCCATTGGAGGTTATCTGATCCTTAATGGTAAAAGTGCATTAACGGGGCCGTCATTTATAGCTTATCTCGCTATGTACACTCAGATTATCCAGCCGTTAAAAAATATATCCCAAATGTCATCAAATGTTCAGCGTGGTATTGTGGCTTGTGAAAAAATATTTCGTGTAATTGATGCTGAGCGTATGATCACGAATTCCAAAGAAGCAAAAGGGAAAGCGTCATTTCAACACGATATTACATTCGCCGATGTAAGTTTTAGCTATAGTGAACGTAATGTATTACACAAGATTTCATTCAGGTTGCAACGAGGCCAAACCATAGCCTTAGTTGGCCCAAGCGGTAGTGGTAAAAGCACACTCGCCGATTTAATGATGCGCTTTTATGATGTAAGCAATGGTTCAATCTTGATTGACGGCGTTGATATTCGTGATATACGTATAGAGGATATTCGCCATATGACCGCTATGGTATCACAGGATACTTTTTTATTTAATGACACGGTTTATAATAACATTGCCCTCGGTAATTTGCAGGCAAGTAGGGAGCAAGTAGTTGAGGCCGCTAAAGCCGCTAATGCTCACGAATTTATACTTCGACTTGATAACGGATACGAAACAACTACCGGAGATCGGGGTGTTAAACTGAGTGGCGGTCAGAGACAGCGAATTGCCATAGCGAGAGCTATTCTAAAAAATGCACCGATATTAATATTGGATGAAGCAACCTCAGCCCTGGATAATGAGAGTGAACTGCTTGTTCAGGAAGCATTAAATAAACTGATGAAAGATCGGACCACCATAATCATCGCTCATCGCTTATCTACTGTAAGGCAAGCCGACAGTATTCTGGTTCTTGTCCACGGTAAATTGATTGAACAAGGCAATCATCTTGAACTGACAAATCAAAAAGGACAATATTGGAAAATGATCCATGCTCATTCATCCGATACCTTATCTGATTTATAATTTTAAGAAGATATTCAGCATCTTGAGCCTATTATTTCTGACTGTATTTTTTAGTGAATCCGGCTTTACTGCATTTGCTCTGATACATGCTCATACCATCCTTCTGGTTTAGCTCTGCCGCTTTCTTCCAACACGTGCAAGCGTCATCTTTTTCACCCATATTGTTATAGGCTACACCAATGTTATAATAGGCTTCGCCGTCATTTTTATCTAACTCAATTGCCTTATTAAAAAAAATTATCGATTCTTCATAACGCCCCATATCAGCCAGCGTGGACCCTGTATTAATATATGCCTGTTGAAATTTAGGATTCAATTCAATCACATGCTTAAAATCACCCATAGCCAATTCAAATTGTTTTAATCGTTTGTAGCTATTTCCTCTGTTATAGTACCCTTTTTCGCTATCCGGTTTTAGCAAGATATACTGCGTATAATCCTGAACAGCTGAATCATATTTTGTTGCTTCAAAATACAGATTGCCTCGTTTCATCAAGGCTTGTGTGAATTCCTTGTCGAAATAGATGCATAAACTTAGATCGTGAATAGCTTTAGGAGCATTATTGAGCTGTTTATATACCATTGCACGGTTATAGTAAGCATTGGCATCCTCAGGTTTTAGCTGTATATATGATGTATAGTCATTCAAGGCTTTATGGTAATCATTTTTAAGGTAATAGGCTGAAGCCCTTCTGAAATAAGCTATAGCATAATCACTTTTTAGAGCAATCGCACTAGAGAAGTCTTCAATAGCTCCACTGTAATCTTTAGCTTCCAGCTTGATTCGGCCAAGTTTAACATATTCCTCGGCGGTGGGCGTAGGGTCGCTTGAAATTCCTGTGAAAGTCAAAAAATATAAAAGAAGTATGTTTAGAATTTGTATACTCATACTCGGCTCAAACGAGCTTAAAATTAAATAGTTACCTGCCCAAACATCTAACTTTATTCAATAAATAAAGGAAATATTGTTCAAGAGTGAAATATTTATACCTTTGCACACTTTGCAGATAAAATAAACAGACTTCTAAATACATAATGAAACGTTTTCTTCAAACAATAAGAAATATTTGGCAAATAGAGGACCTGCGTATCCGAATCATAAACACCATAGGTTTTATTTTGATTTATCGTGTTGGTTCATATATAGCCTTACCCGGCCTGGATGCCAGTCAATTAGCGACATTGAATGATCAGGGCAACTCGGGTGTGTTTGGTCTCATCAATATATTTGCGGGTGGTGCTTTCTCCCGTGCCTCTATTTTTGCTTTGGGTATCATGCCGTACATCTCGGCCAGCATCGTTGTGCAGCTATTGGGTATGGCTGTTCCTTATTTCCAGAAATTGCAGAAAGAAGGTGAAAGCGGTCGCAGAAAAATTAATCAGATTACCCGTTTGCTCACAGTTGGCGTTACGTTTTTCCAGGCAACCGGATATATTGTTTATTTAAAAAGTTTAGGGGCTCAAACCCTCGTAAGTCCAACGCTGTTTTGGCTTTCAACAACAGTTATTCTTACAGCAGGCACCATTTTCGTAATGTGGCTTGGTGAGAAGATAACAGACAAGGGTATTGGAAATGGTATATCACTTTTAATTATGGTGGGTATTATGGCCAATCTTCCTTTTGCACTGATTTCTGAGTTTCAGTCTCGAATGGGCGATGGTGGTAGTGGTGGATTGGTAGCATTCATATTTGAATTAGCCGCTTTAATAGCCGTTATCCTTGTCGTGATTCTTCTTGTTCAAGGTACCAGAAAAATACCTGTACAGTATGCTAAGCGCATCGTTGGAAACAAGCAATATGGAGGTGTTCGTCAGTACATTCCTCTTAAAGTAAATGCTGCCGGTGTGATGCCGATCATTTTCGCTCAGGCTTTAATGTTTATTCCTGCAACAATTGCTTCGTTTTTCCCCGATTCAGCCGCCGCTCAGGGGGCAACGGCCATTACAAACCCAATGAGTTTCTGGTATAATTTCATTTTCGCTTTGTTAATACTTGTATTTACATACTTCTACACTGCATTAATTGTAAATCCAATACAGATGGCAGATGAAATGAAGCGAAATGGAGGGTTTATACCAGGTGTTAAGCCCGGTCGTAAAACCGCAGAATTCATTGATGCAGTTATGTCTCGCATCACCCTGCCCGGAGCCATATTTCTTGCATTTGTGGCTATTATGCCAACATTTGCATCGCTATTCGGAGTAAACAGTCAATTTGCCAATTTCTATGGCGGCACCTCATTGTTGATTATGGTGGGTGTTATTCTTGATACGCTTCAACAAATCGAAAGTCATCTGTTGATGCGTCACTATGACGGTTTAATGAAATCCGGTCGCATAAAAGGACGTACTCAGGTTGGTGCGTCGATGTAGTTCGCTTCCTGCCAATGATTCATTATAAATCGAACGAGGAAATTGAGTTAATGAAGCTCAGTGGTGATCTCGTTTCAAAAACCATAGCAGAGGTAGCCGCACATATCAAGCCAGGCATTTCTTTATTGCATTTAGACCAGATTGCCGAAACATTTATTTTAGATCATAAGGGCACACCTGCTTTTAAAGGGTATCGGGGCTTTAGCGGCACTTTATGCACTTCCTTGAACGAAGTTGTCGTTCACGGTATTCCTGATCATACCATATTAAAAGAAGGTGATATTATCTCTGTTGATTGTGGTGTGTTGCTTAATCAATACTATGGCGACAGTGCATTTACATTTCCGGTTGGATCTATACCTGAATCGGCCAAGCAATTACTACAGGTAACCAGAAAGTCGCTGGTTAAGGCTATAGCCGCGGCTAAATCAGGAAACAGGATGGGCGATATCGGTTTTGCCGTGCAGGATTATTGTGAGGGTAAATATGGTTATGGCGTGGTGCGGGAGATGGTTGGTCATGGAATTGGAAAAAAACTTCACGAATCACCTGAAGTGCCAAATTATGGGAAGCGGGGTAGTGGTCCGAAGCTGTTACCCGGCCTGGTCATAGCTATTGAGCCAATGATTAATCTGGGAAAAAGAAGCATAGCTCAGGCAGATGATGGCTGGACCATTTATGCAACTGACCGAAAGCCTTCTGCTCATTTTGAACATACCGTGGCCATAAAAGCCGATAAAACTGAAGTTTTGACCACATTTAAGTATATCGATTCTGTGATTAAACTGGATTGGCTTACCGATTAATTATACTTTAAAAAAATATTTCCTTTTCCGCCTCATTTTTATACTTTTGTGCTCCTTTTTAAAGTTGATGCCATGAATGCTCGGAGTGAATACGATATTGCTTTTGTTGGTTTAAAAGAAGGCATTCACGAATTCAACTATAAAATAGATCGTTCTTTCTTTGAAAATTTCGAATCATCACCGATTCTGGATTGTGATATTTCGGTTTTATTGAAATTCGACAAGAAAAATGCCTTTTTTCTGCTCGACTTTCAAATTAGCGGTACGGTTAAATTGAACTGTAACCGATGCAACAGCGAACTGAATTATCCTATCGATGGTGATTTTCCGGTAGTCGTAAAAATGGATGGCGAACTTCCAGCCGACGCTTTGGCTGATGAGGACGTCATTTATATCAGTCGGTCTGAAACACACCTTAATGTTGAACAACTGCTCTACGAGTTTATCAACCTCACGGTGCCTGCTTACATTGTTGATTGCAGCAACATACCCGGAAAATCTTGTAATCAGGAGGTTTTGAACATTCTAAATCAATTGAACCAAAACAATAACAACGAAAAAGATCCCAGATGGGACTCTTTAAAAAACATAAAATTTAAATAACATGCCAAATCCCAAACGCCGACATTCCAAAACACGTCGCGACAAAAGAAGAACCCACGATAAAGCCTCTACACCAACCTTATCTGTTGACGCTACAACCGGTATGACACACCTTCGTCACCGCGCACACTGGAGCGAGGGTAAATTATATTACAGAGGTAAAGTAGTATTAGAAAAAGCTGTTGATTAATCATCAGTTGCGAGTTTGATTTTTTTTATTAGTTTGCATTCATAATCTGTTATTATGATTCGGTTAGGTATTGATGCTATGGGAGGTGACTTTGCGCCTATCGAATGCGTTAAAGGCATTCGCCAGTACGCAGAAATTTCTTCAGGCAAACAGCATTTTGTTTTGTTTGGCGACAAAGAAGAAATTACGAAAGCGATTGATGATGCAGGAACCTTATCTGTTTCATACGAAATCGTACATTGTACAAACAATATCGAAATGAGCGAATCGCCTACACGCGCTATAGCTCAAAAGCCGGAATCAAGTATTGTTCAGGGTTTCAAATACCTTTGTGAAAATAAGATCGATGGTTTTGCCAGTGCAGGAAACACCGGTGCTGTTTTAGTTGGGGCAATCTATACGGTTAAGAATATTCCCGGAGTCATTCGTCCGGCTTTGGTTTCACTTATACCCCGAAGTCAAAATAAACTCGGACTGCTGGTAGATGTGGGAGCCAATGCCGATTGCAAGCCAGAGTTGCTATTACAATTTGGTATTTTAGGTTCAATTTATCTTGAAAACATATTCAATGTTCCAAATCCCAAGGTGGCTCTGATAAATATAGGCGAAGAGGAGGGTAAAGGTAATATGCTCGCACAAGCCGCATATCCTCTACTTAAAGAAAGCACACAAATCAATTTCATTGGCAATATAGAAGGTCGCGATGTATTCAAAGATCACGCTGATGTGATGGTCTGTGACGGATTTACCGGAAACATCATACTCAAGATGGGTGAGTCGTTTTATGATGTAGTTAAATCAAGGAATATCAGCGACCCATTCTTTGAACTATTCAATTACGAAAATTTTGGCGGCACAGCAATCCTTGGAGTCAATGCTCCGGTGTTCATCGGTCACGGTATTTCCAATGCTAATGCTTTTTCCAATATGTTTAAGCTCATGAATACGTTTATAGAACGTGAAATCATTGAAAAATTCCGACACCATTTCATCCAATCAACCACATCTATAGAAAGCTAACCCGATGCGTAATCCCATTCGTGCAGCAATAACCGGTGTGGCTGCCTATGTCCCCGAATATATCTTAAGCAATGCCGAATTAGAGAAGATGGTCGATACAACGGACGAATGGATTGTTTCACGCACCGGCATAAAAGAAAGACATATACTGAAGGGAGAGGGAAAAGGTACATCGGTGATGGCAACCAAAGCGGTTGAGGAACTGCTCGCAAAAACACATACCAATCCACTGGATATTGATTTAATTATATGCGCCACCACTACGCCCGATATGCAATTTCCGGCAACGGCTAATATCGTGGCCGATAAAGTCGGAGCAAAAAATGCCTGGGGATATGATTTAAATGCCGCCTGCTCCGGATTTCTATATGCATTGACTACGGCTTCTAAAATTATTGAGTCAGGCTCAGCAAACAAGGTTGTTGTTATTGGTGGTGATAAAATGTCATCCATCATTGATTATTCCGATCGGTCTACTTGTGTAATCTTTGGTGATGGGGCAGGTGCAGTGCTACTTGAACCTACGCAGGAAGATATCGGCATCATAGATACCATTATGCGTTCCGATGGCTCAGGTCGCATTCATTTACATCAAAAAGCCGGTGGGTCGGCAATGCCTGCCACACACGATACGGTAACTCATAAACTGCATTATGTTTATCAGGAGGGACAAGCTGTATTCAAATTTGCTGTTACGAATATGGCAGATGTGGCAGAACAGATTGTAACCCGTAATCAATTAACACCTGAAACGATTGCCTGGTTGGTACCACATCAGGCCAACAAACGGATCATAGACGCAACAGCAAGACGCATCGGTATAGATGACTCTAAAGTAATGATTAACATTGAGCGTTACGGTAACACCACCAATGGCACTATTCCCATTTGTTTATGGGAATGGGAGAAAAAACTTCATAAAGGAGATAATATTATTCTTGCAGCCTTTGGCGGAGGATTTACCTGGGGAGCTGTTTATCTCAAATGGGCCTACAATTCTTAACTCAACAACAATTATGGCATACACAACAAACGAAATTAAAAAAGGACTTACCATTGATTATAACAACGACTTATATACCGTTGTGGATTTTCAGCACGTTAAGCCCGGTAAAGGCGGCGCATTTGTTCGAACAAAACTCAAAAGTGCAACTACCGGAAAAACAATTGATGTTACATTCAACTCCGGTGCTACGATTAACCCTGTGCGCATCGAACGCAGGAAATGTCAGTTTTTGTATAAGGATGATAGTGGATATAACTTCATGGATCAGACAACGTTCGATCAGATTGCTATCGAAGAAGATTTAGTTGATGGTGCAGAGTTTTTAAAGGAAGGCCAGGAAGTTGAAATTGCTTTTCACGCAGAAACAGAGAAGCCGCTTAGCGTTGATTTACCTCCATTTGTAATACTTGAAATTACATACAGCGAGCCAGGTGTAAAAGGTGATACGGCCAACAATCCTATGAAAGCCGCTACTCTTGAGACCGGCGCTATCGTACAGGTTCCGTTGTTTGTTGACTCCGGTATCAGAATTAAAGTGGATACCCGTACCAAAACATACGTTGAACGAGTTAAGGATTAAATATCCTGCTGTAAAAAATAAATTATATTGCACACCACTTAATTAAAACAACTATGGAATTCAAAGAAATCCAGGAACTCATCCGAATGGTCAGCAAATCAAATTTGGCTGAAATAAGAATAGAAAAGGATAGTTTTAAGATAACCATTCGCACCCGAGACTACTACACCACATCGGCGCGAGCTACTGAAGCCGCACCTGTAACATATGCCATACCACCCATACAAGCACCTGTTACCGCACCAGTTCAAACGGCTACATCGGCTCCCGTATCGGGATCGGAGGCGCCGAAAGAAAAGTCAAACTCCGGAAATGAAAATAGTGTTTCATTCAAATCGCCAATGGTTGGTACGTTCTATCGTGCCGCAGGGCCAGATAAGGAACCATTTGTCAAGGTAGGCGACATTGTTAAACCCGGTACGGTATTGTGTGTGGTTGAAGCAATGAAGCTTTTTAATGAGATTGAGAGTGACATCAGTGGTAAAATTGTTAAAATAATGGTGGATAATGCCAAGCCGGTGGAATATGATCAGCCTTTATTTATTATTGAACCTATGTAATCGGGCACAGAGAAATGTTTAAGAAAATTCTCATTGCCAATAGAGGAGAAATTGCACTCCGCATCATACGTACTTGCCGCGAGATGGGTATTAAAACGGTTGCAGTTTATTCAACAGCCGACCGGGATAGTCTTCATGTAAAATTTGCCGATGAGGCTGTATGCATAGGGCCTCCGGCCAGTTCAGAATCATATCTGAATATGGCTAAAATCATGTCGGCTTGCGAAATAACAAATGCCAATGCCATACATCCGGGCTATGGTTTCCTTGCTGAAAATGAAAAGTTTGCCGAGATATGTCGTGAGTACGGAATAAAATTTATTGGACCTACTCCTCAACAGATTTCTATGATGGGAGATAAGATTACTGCTAAAGATACTATGCGTAAAGCAGGCGTGCCCTGTATTCCCGGCAGCGATGGTTTGTTGGAAGACATGAACGAAGCCAAACGTCTTGCCGCAGAAATCGGTTACCCTGTGATATTAAAAGCAACAGCCGGTGGCGGAGGTAAAGGCATGCGCGTAGTTTGGGAAGAAAAGGAATTAGAGAAAGCATTCAACACGGCCCGTACCGAGGCCGGTGCTGCCTTTGGCAACGACGGTGTATATATGGAGAAGTTCATCGAAGAACCTCGCCACATTGAAATACAGGTAGCCGGCGATCAATACGGTAAGGCTTGTCACCTGAGCGAACGCGATTGTTCCATACAACGCCGCCATCAGAAGTTGACAGAAGAATCTCCTTCGCCGTTTATGACTCCCGAACTGCGCGAGCGTATGGGTGAAGCGGCCATCAAAGCCTGCAATGCCATCAATTATGAAGGAGTAGGAACAGTAGAGTTTTTAGTTGATAAATACCGCAACTTCTACTTTATGGAAATGAACACCCGTATTCAGGTGGAACATTGTGTTACCGAAGAAGTGATCAACTACGATTTAATAAAAGAACAAATTAAGATTGCTGCAGGAGATGCCATTAGCGGAAAGAATTATTACCCTGCTATGCACGCCATCGAGTGCCGCATCAATGCCGAAGATCCATACAACGACTTCAGACCAAGTCCGGGCAAGATCACTACCTTGCACACACCCGGCGGGCATGGCGTACGAATAGACTCTCATATTTATGATGGTTATGTGATACCGCCATATTATGATTCTATGATTGCCAAAATTATTTGTGTAGCACAAACACGCATTGAGGCCATAGAAACAATGGAGCGTGCATTAAGCGAATATGTAATTGAAGGCATCAAAACAACTATTCCTTTTCATCGTGCATTGATGAAGGATAAAAACTTTAGAGAAGGTAATTTCAATACCGGTTTTCTGAACAACTTTAAGTTTTAGGAAAACCAATCGGGGTGTAGCGCAGTTGGCTAGCGTACCAGCATGGGGTGCTGGTGGTCGTGGGTTCGAGTCCCGCCACCCCGACAACAGAGGCGGTGAAAAAGAGGTCGTGGTCGCTAAGTACCGGGACGAGTCCCACACCCCGATAATTCAGGCGGGCTGCACTAACCTGCTTCAGCACTCGTTGTGTAGTGCATTCCATTTTAAGCCGCTTGAAATTGCGTTTCGACACGTTGAACCGCGACGATTCAAGAGAACAAAGTGTCTCCGACAGTTGACTGAGCAGCGATTCAAGTGAACAAAATAGAATTAACAAGTGCTACAAAAAAACTTCTTTCCACCCTGTCATTCTGAACGGAGCGTAGCGTAGTGAAGAATCTCACCAGGAATGCAACGCAGCCGCACGAGATTCTTTGTGCCTCAGAATGACAACGCGCCGCATATTGCAGTGCAGAGATTAAAGTTGCGTAGGAGGAAAGAGATAGAGACGCTACAAAAAACATTTACTTAGCCATAATGATTGACGACAAGTACAAACACTTAGGGTATAAACATCCGCAACGTTATGCCTGCAGCACAAGTCCGCGCAGAGATTTACCTTGCGGGGGAGGATACGAAGTTGCAAACTTCGCATAACGGCAATTATTTAAAGCACAACTAAATTTATTTTATAAAAAAATACACTACTGTCCGAAAACGGAAAAAATTTGAGCCATATTTTTTATGATATGGCCCAAATGATATAGTTTGGTTTTTGCACAACTCAACTATATGAACAATAGTACACATTTTTTTGGAAATTCCGTTTTCGGACAGCTGATTTCTTTAGTTCCTGTCCAAGTGGTTAGTAAGGTTGCTCTTGAGTTAGAGTCTGACCGCTTTACCAAACGTTTCACCACTTGGGAGCATTTTGTTAGTATGCTTTTTGCATCAGCATCCAATACAACCTCCTTACGTGACGTAACCAATGGTATGCTTGGCTTGGAGGGCAAGCTAAAACACCTCAATCTCAAGCGTCCACCTAAAAGAAGCACGCTTAGCGATGCAAATAAGCGCCGTAGTTACGAAGTTTTTGAGAAAATTTACTACGGACTATTGGAACTTTATAAGCCGGTTTTATCGGACAGCCGGTTCAGAAATGATTTTGGCAAGGAGCTGTCCATCATCGATAGCACGTCTATTTTCCTATTCAAAGACCTTTTAAAATGCGTTGGACGGAAGCCGGCAAGCGGGAAACATAAGGGAGGCATCAAGGTTCATATGCAAATACGAGCAGACTATAATGCACCGGTATTGGTGAAGTTTACGGATGCGACCACGCATGACAGTACATTTATGAACAAGGTGGATTTTACAACAGACCATATCTACGTTTTTGACAAAGGCTATAAATGACTACGAAAGGTTTGAGCAATTTAATCAGAAAGAAATATCGTTTGTAACAAGACTGAAACACAATGCCAGCTTCATCAGGAAGCAGGAATTAGAACTGCCGGAAAACACCAGTGACAATATTTTACTTGATGAAAAAATAGAACTTCCTATACGAGAAAATGGACGTATTGTTCGCTACCTATCGCTCAGAAGAGTTGTCTTTTGGGATGAAAAGCATAAAGTTTGTTATGAGTTCATCTCCAATCTATATGAATTAAGCGCAGAGCAAATAGCTCAGATATACAAGCATCGCTGGCAAATTGAAATTCTTCACAAGCAACTCAAACAAAATCATCCACTCAATTATTTTTTAGGTGATAACGTTAATGTTGTCATTATTCAAATCTGGTGTGCATTGATATGGAATCTACTTTTAACAGTATTACAAAGGAAAATCAAAGCTAAAAGTTGGGGATTTAGTAATCTAGCGAGTGTTATCAGATTACATCTGTTCAATTATATCCAAATCAAATCTTTTTATCAAATCCAGTCAAACATTATCAGGAAAAAACTGCCGAACAACTGAAATTATTCTCAGGATGACACCCTGCTTTTGATTTATGAGCATTTTCTAAGGTTAAACCATTGATATTATTGAAAAAAAAATTTTGCCGTACTTTATATTGGACAGTAGTGAAAAAAATATTATTATTGTGTAAACTTTTAATATATGAAGCCTTTTAATTTCATTCAGATTTTATTGATTATCATTAGCCACAATACTTGGTCTCAATCAAGATCTAACATAACATCACTTAGTTCAACTAATAAAAATATTCTTGATGCTTATTTAGATCAAAGCAATGGAATGTCAATCAGACTTCTCATAGACAAGGGAGTTCAAGTAGTTCCTAAAACTGGACCATATTCTGAATTGGAATTGACACTTTACACCCAGTCAATTTTATTTGAAAATGGATATGAATACAAATTCTCAGAAGGCGAGATGTTAAACGATTTTAGAGATAATATCATAATAACTATTCAAAAACATACAGATGATTCTAAAGCAACATTGAGAAGATACAAGATAACTAATAATACAGTTGTAAAAATCGCTGAGCGCTTATTGGATTTTGCAGAAACCACTGCGCAAATTCTTGAAAATGGAAACTGCCTGTTAAGCGACGAGTCAGAGAATGCGGGTAACGAGTTAGTTTTACTAGGTAAAGATCTTAAGGTCATTACTAAATTAGTAACAAACAAAGAGGAATTTTTAACCTGTCAGATTGCTTGTAATCAAGATAAGATATTTATTGTGTTAAAAGAAACCTATTCATCCAGTCTTTCTTTTTTAATGTTTGATGCTTTACTTGGAATGCCAATTTCGTCAAAAGAAATTAATTCAATTAGAGAATATCCTCAAAAATTGATATGCTCTAACGAGAATATAATTTTATATGCTTCCGGTTTGTTGGTAGGGTTAAACCAGAATGGTGATTTACTTTGGCAACGTAAAGCTATTTTGCCTACAGGTGAAATATACACTTTAAGTAATAATTGCATCCTCGCTCAAACAAACAATCAACTTGAATTAATATCCTCCGGCACAGGTAAAACAGTTTGGATAAAAGCAATAAACGAATTGTTTGACGCTAATAATGCGAACAATATTGATATACCTACAAAAAGTTCAGATATATACTTAACATCAGCTGTCGCCGTAGGAGAAAATAGTATTGCATTATTATTATCGCAAAACAATAAACGTTATTTAGAACCTAATTATAATGCTCAATTAATATTTATTGATTCAGAAGGGAGAGGTTACTTTAAAGATAGTGTTGGTAATTTGAATTACATACTAAAGATGTTTGCTAAAAACAATAAGGTTACAATTATTAACGATAAAACTCAAATAGATTATGATAATAAATAAGTCAACAAGCATATGCATATTACTTTGGTTAATGCTTCCATTGTTTTCCTCAATCAGTTATGCGCAAACATTATTATGGCCTGTTGTACAACAGTCCATTCCAAGAACTATTTCCGGCACATTAGGTGAATCTAGAGGAAATAATAATAGATATCATGGCGGTGTTGATATTAATAATGCTTCTCAACAACCTGTTCTGGCAGTAAATGCGGGTATAGTAAATAACGTACTAAAACCGGCAAGTAATTATTATGATTCAAGAGTAATTATCGGTGACTTATATTATTGGCACACAATACCAACCAAACCTAATGGCGCTGTAGTCAATATCGGCGATACAATCGGGATATCTTCACCTATCGCTAAACCACATGTACATCTACAACAAGGTGATTTAAACTATGTTAACACTAATCTTATTTCTAATCTGTTTAATTTTATAGATAATACCCCTCCAACGGTTAAGGATGTAAAATTTCACCAAAATGGGTTACGGAAGGACAATTTAACACCAGAACTAAGTCAAAACATCTCCTATAACAACACCAATTATATACTAATATACAACAAAATAGATATATACGCAGATGTTACTGACCCCCGAACTAATTCCGGCGGAGGATTTGGTGGTGGAAGTTGCATGCCTTATTCAACAAGCTATCAAGTATTTGATTACAACAATAATCCAATATTTGAAGCAATAGAGTATATCAAATGGGATGCTACACCCCTTAACACAACGGGTAATAATAAAACAAGATTTGTCTTTTCTCCAAATGCAGACTTGTCAAATCATAGAATTATTATAACCAACAACCCATTTACTAGCCCCAATGATAGATTTTGGAATACCGGTTTAAAAAGTAATGTGCAAGGCTTTAACTGGCAGACTTCCGATATAAAAGACGCTAAATATCCCGGCCAGGCCGCATACAATGACGGGGTATATACTGTAAGGGTTATATCAAAAGATCGTGATCTTACTTCAACGCCTAAAAATTCAAGCCCTCCTAAAGATATTAAGGTATTAATTGATAATTTTTATCCATACATAAATAAGGTGGTTTTAAGCCCAAACGGACCCTCTAGCTCTATCGTTTCACAATATACTTGGGATGGTACATCTTTGCAGCTAAATGCAGCAAATGACTCGATTGATGGCACCCAAAATGTTGTAATTAAGGCTTTTTCTTCTGAACCACTCAAGTATTGTTCTATTTCAATACCTGGATTGAATATTTCATCAGTTAATATGGAATCTATAGTTAACAGCAATAATCGGGAATGGAAGTACGTATTAACATCCGTCAATATGGCAAATTTAACCGAGCAGTCCTATACTATTGAATTTACTGGGCAAGATTATAATAATAACGCGCTAATTATCAATCCCGCAAGTAATATGCCTATTCGCCAGTTAAATGGCTCGTGGTCTCCTTCTCCTCAGGCTGGTACTAATAACACATTTAAGATTTTGTTCAAAAAATGCAAGATTAATGACAGTTATGCTAATGTAACTTCTTGCGATATTTGTGGTTGCGAAGTTTTGTTTTCGTTTTCTTATGATGGACCTTGTGAGGTTACTGGCATTTACTTTAATGACTTTGGTTTCTTCCCATTATCATTAAGTAATGGCGAGACCGCTAATTTCTACAGTTATTGCGCTAGTACCGCCGGATGTAGTGGTGTAATTGATTGGGATTATTATTTCCAACTTAGCGACGGAACTATTAGTGATGTGTATAATGTGTATTACAATGGCTCCAGCACTATTTATTGTGGTGGTGGGATATCGACAAACAGTTCAGGATCTCGTGCCTCTATTAAATCAGAACCTCTTCTTCTAAATTATCCTACCCTCTCTGGATTGAAGCAGAATAGCAAGTCATTTAAAGGTGAAAGCAGTGCTATTAACATTAGCTTGTTCCCTAATCCAACTAATGATTTTACCAACCTTAACATACAATCCTTAGTGGATGCTTCGGTTCAAATCACAATTACCGATATTCTAGGCCGTATAATCAAAAACGATCTTAGAGAATTGTCTAAAGGTAGTAATTTAATAACATACAACTTAAGTAGCTTTTCTTCAGGCATATATTTCATAAATGTGGATAATCTTAGAGATAAACAAGTAATAAAATTGTTTCTTGAATAAAAGATGAAAATCTGTAAAAAGGAGAGTCGTTAAACGAGTTAAATATAACACTAAACACAGCATATACCTTAACTTATACAGCCTATAGGCAAACCGACAGTTTAATCAGAGCAACTGGTGCTTCAGGAGCTTTACAAACACAACGCGACAGTCTCAGGATTGCAATGCGTACTTATCGGATGGGGCTTAATCAGTTGCATCAGCTTATAGATAGTGTACGTAGTTTGCGATTAGATTCTATAGAACAAATAAACAATCAGTTGCAAAACGGAACGGTTCAGTCGCTAAACGAACAAACACTAAACCAACTGCGCATTCGATTAAATAATAAAAAAGCGTTCACCCAGGCAGAGCAAACATTACTATACTTTATTGCTATGCAATGCCCTTATAGCGGTGGCGCGCCGGTTTATACGGCTCGTGCATTATATGCACTGGTTAATGATACTTTAGATTTTATGGATCATGTGCTTTGTGGTAATGAGGATTGGTTTTTTAGAAAAGAAGAAATCGGTGCAAATGCTTCTACTTCTATTATTCTTTATCCTAACCCTGCACATCATATAATTAATATTGCAGGGCTTGTAGCTGATGAGGAAAATAAAGTTGAAATATTCAACAATATGGGTATACGAATTAGCGAAGCTATTTGTACACTAAGCAATTTAGCATTAGATGTTTCTAATTATCCAAATGGGGTATATATCATTAAGGTTAGTAACAGTAGCCTAACTGAATCGTTTAAAATAACCATAAATAGATAGCTTATGTGTCTTGTTTTTCTTTTAATGTGTTTTTCGATAAGTGTTAATGCTCAATACCCCATAGACATAAAATCTGACTATAATTGGTTATTTGGATATGGTAGTCAGCCGATAAGGCCTACGGGTGGTTCTTTATTATCATTCAATGGCACCTCATTCGACACCAGTTGGCACAATCATAATGGCATCTGGCTGCGTGCAACCAACACAAGCCAAAGCGATAAGGATGGTAATCTGTTGTATTATTTTGACGGGTATCATGTGGTAGGGGCTAATCATCTTCTAATAACAAACGGTGATAGCTTAAATTGTTGTGAGCAAGATTTTTTAAATAATTATCCCCAGGGTGCAGCTCCAGTTCAAGGCGGACTAACATTAGCATTTATGGATGAAAATAATGAAGAATTGAATACTTATTATTTATTTCATAAACCTTTCAATGTTAACGTTAACGGTGATGTAGTAAGTTATAACTTCAGAGCAAGCAAGATTGGTTATATCAATAATGAATTAGTTGTAATTGAGAAAGACAACATTATTAAATTAGATACATTCCCTCCAGGATACATCAGTGCCACCCGCCACGCCAATGGCCGTGACTGGTGGATAGTACAACACCGATTCAACAGAAAAAAGTATTATGTTTTCCTTGCTTCGCCTGATACCATACAATTAGTACACACCATTCAGAAAGGCATTTACAACAAACTGATATTTGGTCAACATCTTTTTACACCGGATGGCACCAAGTACATACAGGCCGGTATGCAGAATGATTTTGATTCGTATAAATACCACATACAAATTTTCCCTTTTGACCGTTGCACAGGGCTGATGTCTAATCCGGTACATATAGAGTTCGTAGATTCTACTGTTACATCATCAGCATCGGCGGCTATAAGCCCCAACTCGCGCTACTTATACTTAGCCAACCGATTTGAAATATGGCAGTTCGATTTACTTGCACCCGATATATTAGCCAGCAAAACCACGGTGGCAGAGTATGATGGGTTTATAGATTCTAGTGGTGGATTACCATTTGGGACTACATTTGTTTGGAAGCAGTTAGGCCCTGATGGGAAGATTTACATTGTAGGTAATAACACGACCTACCTGCACACCATAGACAACCCCGATGAGCCTGGGCTTGCCTGTAATGTAAACCAGCACAGCTTTAAAATGCCTACACTTAATGCCTATTCTATGCCCAACTTCCCCAACTACCGCCTTGGCCCCATAGACGGCAGCCCCTGCGATACACTGGGTATAGATAACCTCACCAACATTAACGATAAACTCGATAACAACAGCGAGCCGGTGCGGCTGTATCCTAACCCTGCTAGAGATTACATCACGCTCTTAATTCCGCGCATCACTAAGCAATGGCAGTTTGCCTTGTTTGATATTCAAGGCCGCGAGGTGCTGCACCTGCACAGCCGCGGTGCCTTCCGCAGCCTCGATGTATCGCAGCTTGCAGCGGGTTTATACCTGTGGAGGCTGGTGTATGAGGATGGAAAAGAGGAGAGAGGGAAACTTATCTTGCAACGATGATATTTAGAAAAGCAGTATTAGCATATACGAACATGGAAGAAACAGACACTCTCAAGGGCTGAATGAAACTACATCCTTAACGGAACGAAGATTGATTTACTACAGGACTAATAAATCCTCCGCTTGAGAATAAAAAAAGGCAGCCCAGGGCTACCTTTATAGTTTATATAAACAGAAGACTCTGAATTAAAAATTAAATTCAATTCCCTGAGCTAAGGGTAAACTCTTACCATAGTTGATAGTATTTGTTTGGCGGCGCATATATAGCTTCCACGAGTCGCTGCCGCTTTCGCGTCCGCCACCGGTTTCTTTTTCGCCGCCAAATGCTCCGCCTATTTCTGCTCCGCTGGTACCAATATTCACATTGGCTATACCACAATCGCTGCCTGCTGCCGAAAGGAATTGTTCGGCCTCCTGCAGGTTATCGGTAAAGATGCTGCTTGATAAACCTTGTGGCACATCGTTTTGCAATGCTATAGCTTTGTCAAGGGTTTTATATTTCATCAGATAAACGATAGGTGCAAAAGTTTCTTCGCACACCATGCGTACATTGCCTTTTACTTCTACTATGGCAGGCCTTACATAGCAACCGCTTTCATAGCTTTTCCCTTTAAGCACTTCGCCACCATAGATTATTTTTCCGCCATCCTTTTGAACTTCCTGTAAGGCATGAGTAAATGCCTTTACCGCATACGTATCAATCAAAGGACCTACATGATTTTTTGTATCCAGTGGATTGCCTATAACTAATTGTTTGTATGCAGCAGCAAGTTTTGTTTTAAACTGATTGTAAACTTTTTCATGAATAATTAACCGGCGCGTGGTAGTACATCGTTGACCGGCAGTACCTACAGATCCAAATACAACCGCACGTATAGCCAAATCCATATTTGCTTTTTCAGATATAATAATAGCATTGTTTCCACCTAGTTCTAAAATGGTGCGGCCAAATCGGGAGCCTACAATAGCGGCTGCGTGCTTGCCTACACGGGTAGAACCTGTAATGCTTATCAATGGCATACGGTGATCATTCAACATAACATCACCTACTTCTTTACTGGATCCGGCTATTAAACAACAAACACCTTCATCTATACCATTTGCTTTTAATACTCTTGCAATAATATTGTGCGTGGCTACAGCACAAAGCATGACTTTACTAGAGGGTTTCCAAACCACAGTGTCGCCGCATACCAAAGCAATCATGGCATTCCAGCTCCAAACGGCTACCGGAAAATTAAACGCACTCACCACACCAACCACTCCCAGAGGATGCCATTGCTCGTACATACGGTGGCTGGGTCGTTCGCTATGCATGGTTAATCCATATAACTGTCGGCTAAGTCCAACAGCAAAGTCGCAGATGTCAATCATCTCCTGTACTTCACCCAAACCTTCCTGTAGGCTTTTTCCCATTTCGTAGCTCACTAATTTGCCAAGCGGCTCTTTATATTTTCTAAGTTCATCACCCATTTGACGAACCAACTCTCCACGTTTGGGAGCAGGCACTAATCTCCAATGCTTGAAAGCCTCTGCACTTAGCGCCATTACCTTGTCGTAGTCGGCACGAGAAGCAGTCTTTACACTACCAATCTTGTTGCCATCAACCGGTGAATACGAATCAATTACACTACCACTTGTTTTTATCCACTTTGTGCCGGTGCAAGCTCCATAGTTCAGATTATTAAGTCCAAGCTGTTTCAGAAAAGATGTGTTGTTATTTTTTTTTGCCATTTGGATGGATTTGTTGATAACAAAAGTATGATGAAAGCAACATACATTAGGCTATCAGGTAAATAAAAAAAACCTCTGTCGGTTGACAGAGGTTTTTTATCTTGTTTTTGTTGAAAATACTTTTAAGCGGTTACAGGTGTAACGCTGATGTAGTTTTTATTGTTGCGACGACGACGGAAACTAACCACACCTTCGGTTACTGCGAAGATAGTATGGTCTTTACCCATCATAACACCCTCACCGGGATAGAACTTAGTGCCTCGCTGACGAACAATAATGTTGCCCGGTGCAGCTGCCTGACCACCATATATTTTTACACCTAATCGTTGGGCTGCTGAGTCGCGGCCGTTTCTTGAACTTCCTTCACCTTTTTTATGTGCCATTGTTGTTTATTATTTAACGTTATCAATTACTATTTTGGTTAAAGACTGACGGTGTCCGTTTTTTACGCGGTAGCCTTTACGGCGTTTCTTTTTGAATACAATTACCTTGTCATCTTTTACGTGTTCTAATATGGTAGCAGATACTTTTCCGTTGACATAGGGAGCCCCAACCTCAACACTGCCATTATTTTCGCTTAAAAGTATGTTGCTGAATTCAACTTTGTCACCACTATTACCTTCGAGACGGTGAACCAGAATTTCCTGCCCTTTCGATACTTTGAATTGTTGTCCTGCTATTTCTACGATTGAATACATAAAGAATTATGTTTAATTTTTGGGAACGCAAAAGTAGCATAACAATCCATATTTACCAATAATGCATTAGAAAAAAATAGTCAGGCTCAAAAAAAACAGCATTTTATGGTTGCTAAAGCAAACATTGTAAAAATTGGTAGGATATTTGGGAGCTCATCTGAAAAATTTAAATAATGAAAAAAATAATTGCATTTGTAATTCTGTCGGTTGCGATAACGGCGTCAGTTTCTGCTCAGGAAGTCATTAAAGGGTTAAAAAATCAGGTTTTTTTACTTAAAGGAAGTCGTGCGTTACCAATGATTAAATTCAAAGAGGGTATAAGTGTGTTGCTTGAAAACAAAGAAGACGGTATGAACTTTACCGTAATAAAAAACGGAAAGCAATACCCGCTGATTGATCCAGTGGCATCTGCAACCTACGGTCAGGTAGCTGAAACTGATGTGGATTCTGACGGAAGCACCGACATTATAGCGGCTTATCGCACTGCGCCCAACCAATTCATCCTGTATATTTTTAAAAAGGCTCAATTTGAGACAGAATATAAGATGTGGAGCACCGTTACGGGTTCAACATCCGTTCAATTTGAAGGTAATTCAAAACTAACTCTTACTAATGCCGATAATACCACAACGGCTTTCACCCTTTCTCCTGAAGGTAAACTGAGTCCGGTGGATTCAAAATAACGGTTAACGCATAATGATTTTTTAAAAGAGATTAAATCATACCGGGTATATCAAAGTACCCGGTTTTTTTTGTTTTTGATGGTCAGACTGTTATGAATTTCAAGGCAAAATGTTTACTTTTGCCACCCCTAAATATGACAGGTCATTTTTGTTCAACTTTTGACATCGCCATTTCCCTTCGCAAAAGGGAGCCTTCATCGGGAAGCACACTCATGTTTTTTAATAACCAACATACCTAAACCATTGTCTCCATGCCATTTAAAAAAGACATCAAAATAAAAAGCAACTTTAATAAGATTACCATAGGATTATCGTCTCCTGACGTAATACTGGAGCGTTCTTACGGTGAGGTGCTTAAGCCTGAAACGATTAACTACAGAACCTACAAACCCGAACGTGATGGTTTGTTCTGTGAGCGGATTTTTGGTCCGGTTAAAGATTATGAGTGCTATTGCGGCAAATACAAACGGATTCGTTACAAAGGTATCGTTTGCGATCGCTGTGGTGTTGAGGTTACCGAAAAGAAAGTGCGTCGTGAACGCATGGGACACATCAAACTGGTTGTTCCGGTTGTACATATCTGGTACTTCAAATCTCTGCCAAACAAAATTGGTTACCTGCTTGGAGTAAGTTCCAAGAAACTGGAATCTATTGTTTACTATGAGCGCTACGTTGTTGTTCAGCTTGGTGCTGCCCAGGGTATGACTGATCAGAAGGGCGATGCGATACAGAATCTTTCTCTAATTACAGAAGAGGAATATCTTGACATTCTTGAGAAATTACCTAAAGAAAATCAACACCTCGATAATAACGACCCGAATAAATTCATTGCCATGATGGGTGCCGACGCGGTAAAAGAAATGTTGTCGCGCATTGATTTGGATCAGTTATCCTATAATCTCAGAAACCAAGCGAATACAGAAACATCTCAACAACGTAAGGCAGAAGCATTGAAGCGCCTCAGTGTAGTTGAGGCATTCCGTGATGCCAACTCCCGTACCGAGAACAAGCCGGAATGGATGGTTGTACAATATCTACCGGTAATACCACCCGAACTCAGACCATTGGTGCCATTGGATGGAGGCCGTTTTGCAAGTTCTGATCTTAATGACTTATACCGTCGTGTTATTATTCGTAACAATCGTTTAAAACGTCTTCTGGAAATTAAAGCGCCTGATGTGATTCTGCGTAACGAAAAGCGTATGCTTCAGGAAGCCGTTGACTCATTGTTCGATAACTCACGTAAGGCCAATGCCGTGAAAGCAGAAGGCGGACGGGCATTAAAATCACTGAGTGATGTACTCAAAGGTAAACAAGGACGTTTCCGTCAAAACCTTTTAGGTAAGCGTGTTGATTACTCCGGTCGTTCCGTTATCGTTGTAGGACCCGATCTAAAATTACACGAGTGTGGTTTACCAAAAGATATGGCGGCCGAGCTTTTCAAGCCATTCGTTATTCGTAAATTAATTGAAAGAGGCATTGTAAAGACTGTAAAATCTGCCAAGAAACTGGTTGATAAAAAAGAACCGGTGATTTGGGACATACTTGAAAACATACTTAAAGGGCATCCTGTTCTGCTCAATCGTGCTCCAACACTACACCGTTTATCTATTCAGGCATTCCAGCCCAAATTAATTGAAGGTAAAGCGATTACCCTGCATCCATTGGTTTGCGGTGCCTTCAACGCCGACTTTGACGGTGATCAGATGGCTGTTCACGTACCGTTGAGTCATGCGGCAATATTAGAAGCTCAATTACTTATGTTGTCGGCACATAACATTCTGAATCCTCAGAACGGATCGCCGATCACACTGCCATCACAAGACATGGTCTTGGGATTATATTATATCACCAAAGGTAAAAAATCAACCAAAGATGTTACCGTACAGGGCGAGGGTAAAACCTTCTACTCACCGGAGGAAGTACTCATTGCCTACAATGAAGGCAAACTCGATTTACACGCACACATAAAAGTTAAAACCCGCGTCCAGGATCAGGGAGAACTGGTAAACAAGATCATAGAAACAACCGTAGGTCGTGTAATTTTTAACCAATTTGTACCACACGAAGTGGGTCATATTAATGTGTTGCTTACGAAAAAAGCATTACGTGAAGTTATCGGAAACATCATCAAGGCTACGGACATACCCCGTACAGCCAAGTTCCTGGATGACATCAAAGAATTAGGGTTCCGTATGGCGTTCCGCGGTGGATTGTCTTTCAATATATCCGATCTGATCATTCCTACCACCCGCGAAAACCTGCTGGATCAGGCACAAGGTGAGGTGGATGAAGTATGGAGTAATTATAATATGGGTTTAATTACTAACAACGAGCGTTACAATCAGATTATTGATATATGGACCCGCGTGAACAACCGCATCTCTGAAACACTAATCAAAGAACTGAGCAATGATAAACAAGGATTCAACTCCGTATACATGATGTTGGATTCAGGAGCACGTGGTTCCAAAGAGCAGATTCGTCAGCTCGGCGGTATGCGTGGTCTGATGCAGAAGCCGCGTAAATCCGGAGGTACCGGAGCTGAGATTATCGAAAATCCGATCTTATCGAATTTCAAAGAAGGCTTGTCGGTACTGGAATACTTCATCTCTACGCACGGTGCCCGTAAAGGTCTTGCCGACACGGCCCTTAAAACAGCGGATGCGGGTTACTTAACTCGTCGTCTAGTTGACGTTGCCCAGGATGTGGTTATTACTGATGAAGATTGTGGTACTTTACGTGGTATTGCACTCTCAGCGCTAAAAGATAACGATGATGTTGTTGAACCATTGAAAGAGCGTATTGCAGGCCGTACATCATTACATACGGTAATCAATCCAATTAATGACGAAGTGCTGGTTGAAGCAGGTCACGAGATTACAGAAGACATAGCCGATAAAATTGAAAACTCGCCGATTGAGACTGTTGAAGTGCGTTCGGTACTTACCTGCGAAACCCGTCGTGGTGTATGCGTAAAGTGTTACGGACGAAATCTGGCTACCGGCCGCTTTGCAGAGCGTGGTGATACGATGGGTATCATTGCGGCTCAGTCTATCGGTGAACCCGGCACACAGTTAACACTGCGTACCTTCCACACGGGTGGTGCCTTAACCGGAGGTTCTGCAACCGAGTCTAAACTGGACGCCAAGTTTGATGGTATTATACAATTCGATGGAATCAAAACCGTTGTGCATCAGAACGAGGCAGGCGATAAACAAACTATTGTTATCAGCCGTACCGGCGAAATCCGCTTACTGGATGCAACAACCGGACGTCAGTTAATGCAAAACCACATTCCGTATGGCGCTATATTGGCGATTAAAGACGGTCAAAAAATAGGTAAAGGTTCCACCATTTGTTCTTGGGATCCATTCAATGCAGTAATTATCTCTGAGTTTAAAGGAAAAGCTTCGTTTGAAAATATCATTGAAGGCATTACCTTCCGTGAAGAGGCCGACGAGCAAACAGGTCATCGTGAAAAAGTTATTACCGAATCACGTGATAAAACCAAAATACCTACGATTAAAATTTTAGGAAAGGGCGATGCCGAATTGCGTTCATATAACATACCGGTTGGATCGCATATCAATATTGAGGATGGCGACGAGGTCATTCCCGGAGCTATTCTTGTTAAAATCCCAAGAACATTGGGTAAACTAAAAGGGGATATCACGGGCGGTCTTCCACGCGTTACGGAATTATTTGAAGCGCGTAACCCGTCTAATCCGGCTGTTGTTTCTGAAATAGATGGTGTAGTAACCTTCGGCGCCATTAAGCGTGGTAACCGTGAAATTATTATTGAGTCTAAAGATGGCGAACAACGTCGTTACCTGGTTAATCTGTCTAAGCATATACTTGTGCAGGACAATGACTTCGTAAAAGCCGGCACTCCGCTGTCTGATGGTTCAATTTCACCTGCAGATATCCTGAAAATCAAAGGACCGTATGCCGTTCAGGAATATATGGTTAATGAAATTCAGGAAGTGTATCGTTTACAGGGTGTAAAAATTAATGATAAGCATATTGAAGTTATTGTACGTCAGATGATGCGTAAGGTCAATGTTATTGATCCGGGAGATACTCGTTTCCTTGAAGATGAAGCGGTAGACCGTTTCGAGGTTATTGAGGAAAATGAAAAAATGTACGATAAGAAAGTGATTACAGATGCCGGAGACTCATCGTTGCTTAAAGTAGGTCAGATTGTTACCTTGCGCCAGATACGTGAAGAGAACTCTTCACTGAAGCGTAATGATAAAAAGACTGTACAGTTCAGGGACGCAAATCCTGCAACTTCAGCACCTTTATTGATGGGTATAACAAAAGCATCATTAGGTACTGAAAGCTGGATATCTGCTGCATCGTTCCAGGAAACAACCAAAATTTTAAGTGTTGCTTCAATCAATGCAAGTACCGATAACCTTTTAGGCTTGAAAGAGAATGTGATCATAGGTCATTTGATACCTGCGGGTACCGGATTGCCGGCATTTGAAAATCAGGTGGTGGGCTCAAAAGAAGAGTATCAACGCCTGCTGGAGTCTAAGCGCGAAATGCAGCTTGCTATGCAACAATCACTTGAGGATAGCTAATCGCAACTACTTCTTAATGTAATTCTTCAAAATCCCCGACTGATGTCGGGGATTTTTTTTGTTCCTATTTATCAGTTCGAAATGGCAAGATAGGCGTGCCGCAAATACGGTAAAAAAATAGTTAACCTGATAGATACTATCGTGCTTGAGGCTACGTATATCATGTACAAAATATAAAAACCTATGAATCCTCCTGAACATTATTTCGACCTTTATTTTGACCATTATGCCAATCTGAAGCGCAACTTTGAAACCTGGAAAATGCCACTTGCGCCTCTGGAGTTTCACAATTTGATTCTGGAACTCAGGCAGGAAACGCTTGCCATTCTTGCATTGAACCCGGAAAAAGAATCGGAACGTGTACAATATGAGACTGAAAAAATATACGAAGTATTACATCCTAAGGATGATCTTAGTCATTTGTTGCAGAAACGGATTGAACAGTCTGAAAAATTTATTGTCCTGCTACTCTGGAGTCGGTTTGATGGTGCCAGTAGAATGATTCGTAATAATTTTCTGAGTGGCTCTATCGCCCTAAAAACCTGTTTCGAAATACAAATTATTGATGTTGACGAAATCCCTGATTATGCAAAGTATCTTAACATAAGAAATATTCCTGTCATACTAATTTATTATAGGAGGGACGTTGTATTAAGGAGAATTGGTTACTATACGGTAGACAAGCTTAACGAGGATTTTACTAAATTATCACAGGAAAAAAGTCTTCAATGCACTCCGCACGATGCTTATTTAGATTAGATCGGCAAAAGGCAACTCCTATGTTATATCTGATTCCTTTAAGTAGCTGTGTGATATCATTACATACGTGATGCGATATTTTTCTTATCGCTTATGCGGTCTTCCGTTTCCAGATTAGTTTGTAAGCGGCAATTCCTCCCAGAATAAGCCCAAGGGCATAAACAACTTTAATATAGAACCAAGATGGTTCCGGATGGTAACCCGTACCGGAAGATATTTCAAAGAACAACTCAAATAATTTATCTTGAGCATTACCATTAACTGCAACGTTTTCAGGGTTTGGAATGAGTATGTGATACACGAGATAGAAGTTAATGATGTATGACACAATGACGCCCATACACAATAGCATAAAGGTCAATATGATTTTATAAACTATGATCATTTAATTTATTCCTTGAATTTCAACAGCAACGATGGAAGCTCTTAGTTTATTATTATAGCTCTCACCACCGGGTAAGCTCCTTATTAATTTTTAGCCGTTATTGTACTACAATTTTCTTTTCGTCGAAGATTAATGTGGTAAATATTCCTATGCCGCCGGTGAGATTTGTAATAATGTTTGCAGGCTGTCCAAAAGGATTACCGTTAGAGGACTCGGCGTTATTTACTGATTCTGTAAAATTGTTATGTTCCTCAGTAAGATGATATAACCTGCCTGTAATGGTATCGCCCGGTTCATATGAATAGCCCGTATAAAAGCTGAATTGATCACCATTAAAGAGATTATCATCAAAAGTTATGTCCCAGACATCATCCGCATTCACTGTGGGTGCATCCTGGAATGCTACGATCCTGTAATAGTTTTTAGTAGATCCATTATCATTAAAAATCAAACCTGCCGCCGCCATATTATCAGAATTATAGTTGTAAACCAATGAATCTATTGGAACCATACTGTTGAGCCTTGTTTTACCGGTGAGTACCCGGCCCTTACTATCTTTTACATACACTTCGTAATCCGTGTCAGGCTGTAATTGTATAATCTTGTCGTTGTGATAATTATATATTTTTTGAAATTTAGCATCCACATAGATTGTATTAAATAAGGTGTCCTTAATACCATTGTAACTTAATACAACAAGGGCATTGTCAATCAGTTTATATAGAGCTGTGTCGGTAAAGACTATACTTTCCTGCAATAAACAATTTAATGATTTATTGTCTTCTAAATAAAACTCAAGTACCATCTTGGGTTCGTATTCGGGCAAGTTCAGTTGTATTTCTTTACGGCAAGCAGATAGGAGGCAGACCATCGTTACCATCAGCGCCAATTGTATTTTTACCATATTCTGTTCTTATGCTGTTTAGTGTGACAATGCTTTTTCATGAACAATTATGCTTTAGAATTTAAAATTATAGGTAGCGGCAGGCAGTATTGGAAATAAGGATACCAGCGTAGGTTTAAAGGAAGTTGATTGATCGGTCTCTGTTGTTTCTTCGTAAAAAACGAAAAATGGGTTACGACGGCTGTATGCGTTATACAGGCTAAATGTTATATCGGACTCCCATCTTTTAGAACGCAGTTTCCATACCAATCCCAGGTCCAGGCGGTGTGTTGGTGGCATTTGAAAATCATTTCTTCTGAAGTAGTCCGGCGTTGCACTTATTTCAGCGGGTAGTGCATCCTGAAAAGCAAAACGCCCACCTGCAATTGTTGCAAAATTTCCGGTGCTATAAACCCAGGTTCCACTTAAACTCAAACGTTTTGACAGTTTATGCATAATGACAATAGAAATATCGTGTCTTCTGTCAAATCTTGGATGAAACGCGATGCCATAATTTATTTTTTCGAACTGCCGCCATGACCAAGATAAGGTGTACCCAATCCAACCGGTTGTTTTTCCTTTCTTTTTCTCAACATACGTTTCCACGCCATAAGCCCAGCCTCTGCCAAACACAAACTCTTTATTGAGTTCAGGATTTGCAAATAATTGTGCTCCGTCTCTGAAATCGATAGCATTGTCAATCCATTTGTAATAGCCTTCAACAGAGGTAAAAAATTTATCTTGTACCAGTGACTGATGCCACCCCATTGAGATTTGATCGGATCGTTGAGGGTTAATGCCCTCTGCACTTGGATACCAAACATCGGTAGGCAGTGATGCCGCACTACTGCTTACCAAATGTAAATACTGATACATTCGGGCATAGCTGGCTTTTATGGTTGCATTTGTTGTAATATTTGCTTTTAATGCCAGTCTAGGCTCTAGATTATTAAACGTTTTCGTAGTATGATTAAACGTTGAGTTTCTGATGCCCGATAAGATTTCGGCTCGCTTATTTATTTTCCAGGTATGGGAAATATAGGCTCCGAATTCGCCTGCTTCAATGTTTTGACCATCTTGAATATCGGTAAATTCAGCAGATATTCCATATTCGCCCACTGTAAATCGGTGATAGATTCCGCTTAATCCAAATTTCAACGTATGCTTGTCATTGATATAATAGCTCCAGTTATTTATCAAGCCCTGATCCCATATTCTTGAACCTAAGCTTAAACTTATTTCAGAAAAACTTGTGTTAATCCGGTACAGGTATCCTGAAGTAAAATAAGCAGTTGATACTTTCAGGTGGTTATTGAATCGATGATTCCACTCTAGTGTTGTTGAGCGGTTCCCCCACAATAAATTCGCACCAAAATTATCAGCCCTGAATCTGAAGAAATCATTGCCGAAATAACCATTCAGGGATAATTTGTTTTTATCATTGATCAGATATTCCATCGCACAATTAAAGTCATAGAAGTAATAGGCTGGTATCGGTGTAAAGTCCGTTTTATTTTTATTAAGTCCGTTTATAGAATTTGTAATCAGGTCAGCATAGGTGCGCCTACCCGAAACAAGTACGGATAATTTTCTTTTGATAATCGGTACATTAAGCGTTAAACGAGATGCAAGCAGTCCGATGCCACCTTGCACAGCAAATGAATCGGACTGACCTTTTCGCATTTCTACATCGAGCACCGACGATAGCCTACCACCATATTGTGCGGGAAATCCTGATTTGTATAGCGTTACATTACTGATGGCATCTGAATTAAAGACACTGAAAAAACCGAATAAATGACTTGGATTGTAAACGGGGGCATGTTCAACGAGGATCAGGTTTTGATCATTACTTCCTCCTCGTACAAAAAAGCCTGCCGTTCCCTCACCACCGGATTTAACTCCCGGTTTTAGCTGAAGCACTTTAATAATATCTACTTCTCCTAAAATAGCGGGTAACATTTTGGCTTCTGCAATAGTTACACGGTCTACTCCCATTTGAATATCGTCGACTTTATCTTTTGGATTTTCACTATTTGATATAATCTGAACCTCATTAAGTGATATAAATGCAGGTGCCAGGGCAATCCGGTATGAGGATTCCTGATTAGAAATAACAACGGTAGTATCGCGATAACCGACATAGGCAACTTTAAAACGGCTTACATTTTCAGGTATGCTGATTTCGAATGCTCCAAATTCGTTTGTATAGGTTCCGGTATTTTTTCCGGGAATTAAGATTGATGCACCGGCCAGTGGATCCCTTGTACGTTTATCAACCACATTACCTTTAACTGTTATTGTTTTTTGTCCGTACAAAAAAAATGACATCAAGGTCAGAAAAAATGTTATAATGAATTTAATAAACATGTCAGACTGTATCAATTGTTTTTTTCCATAAATAAAAAGTTGCCAAACAAAGCATCAAACCCACCGGAGCCATAATGATATCCGGCAATACAAGATTTCCTGTTGCAATAAAGCCAATAATGGCACCGATAAAATCAAACGTGAATCCTGCATAAGCCCATTCCTTAACCCATTGGTAAGGAGAAAACCACAAGGCAATAATTCCGGAAA
>Ga0315901_10000955_pt1 | contig 41868 bp, 44 predicted proteins | sample LakEriMetagenome_10_FD_203761 | JGI IMG/M metagenome (GOLD analysis project Ga0315901, IMG submission 203761) | Freshwater fungal communities from buoy surface, Lake Erie, Ohio, United States - Buoy 2 MA116 | ecosystem: Environmental > Aquatic > Freshwater > Lake | place: USA: Lake Erie, Ohio...
CTTCTTCGACGAGTTTCAGACCCATTCTCGAATCGGCCTGTTGTGGGCAACTTCCAAGAACTTCGCGCCGATCTGAAGCGCTCAGAAGCCAGTTTTAACCCACAGATTTTGCGGAAGAGGCTAAAATTAAAACAAGCTCAAGCTCGATTCTATTTTTGCATCCATGGGGGAAGTTTTTGCGGATCAGCACTGACAATAGTTGTTAGATATTTTCCTTGCTGATCGGCAGCAATAAGCAACATATATGAAGCGCGTTCGCGGCCGCGACTGACTTCGCCGATAAGTTTGTCGTTGTGCCGGATCTGAAATTCACCACCCGTCCAATTCGGAACTTCAGCGACTTTTCGAAAATCTAGTTCGATGTTTTCTCGCTCAAACTGAAAGTGGTTTTTGGCTGGAAGCAAGGACACGGCTTTGAGCGCATATCCTGTGGATTCGTAAGCTGGAATAGGGGCAATGGAGATTTTTGGAGGAAAGGGTTTACCGTCTGATTGCATGCGTTCAGAAGATTGGAGATAGATCACCACCACGTTAGAAGCACCTTCAGTGACTGAAATGCTTGAGCTCAATTTTCTATGACTAGGATGACTTATGGAAATGGGATGCGTACCGACGGGAATCATGAACCAACCCGTCTCGGCAGCGGGTTTCAATCCGCTCGGCACTAGTTTTTTTTCGGCAAGATGGATTTCAATAGTAGTTGTTGAAGGAATCATATTCACCACATTCAGAAAACCATAACGCTCTGTTTCCGCTGCGCTGAGAATGGGTATCAAGCAGGCTAGGGCTGTCGATAATCTAAAAAGAAATTTCATAATGCTTACTGATGCGTGGTTTACCATTCCGTATAGCTAGGCCATTCGAGTCGCGCTCGGGTTCAACGGTGAAATGAAACTCGCGAGTGGCACGTGCGAGACGCTTTCCCGATTTGGAACGAACTTCTCCCGCCACAACGATACGATAGGTTTTCGAATGAAACGTAACTAGATCGATGACTTTACTCATCAGCTCTTCTCTTCCCGCATCGTTCCATTCAATCAGATCGCTTGGGTTATCGTTATCGATGACTTTCGGAGTATTCTCATAAAAATCAGGATTACCAAAAAATGGTAAGTCCTCGGGATCGGATGAATCATGAATTTTTAATGGATCGATACTTAATATATTGAGATCCGAGTAGCCACGTAAAGGGCTCTGGTTGCGATGAGCAATAACCCTGTCGGCAAAGAGATCGCCAATGCTTTCAACATCACGCGGTTTGGCATCTGGTGCCATCGGATCCGCATTCAACGACACGCCGGCAATCAAACATCTCAGAACTTCGCGTGGTGCCGTATTGATATTGATGCGTCGGGCGTGTGTATGTGCTATATCGCTTACAGAGTGCAAAGAAAATAGATCTAAGAGCTGAGCTGCACGTTGCCCTTCATTGTCGAAAACAAGAAATTCAGGACGGCCTATCGCTAAGGTAAATCCGCCTCCAGCTGATGAGTTGGCCGTTGGGTTGCGCGTATTAACATCGCTCCATTGTGCTGGATCATAAATATGTCCTAGTTCGCAGAGAGATTGATATCGACCTGAATTTGAAATAACCGATGGAGCCCGCTCGGGTTGATTGGTGGGATAAATGCCATTAGCATAGGGAGTGCCATCCGAATTCATGATTGCCGCTACGCCGGGTCGTCTTTGATCTCCCACTGGACGCATTCCAGGAAAAGAACTCGATCCGCTATCTGGCCATTGATTGATACGAACCTCTGCATAAGGTAGCGTTGGCTTGGTAGATACGATGCTTCGTTTTAAAGCGCGACCTCCCCAATTACTATTTACATCGTAACTGTTAGCCATAACAGGAGATGCTATATAGATTGATGCTCGAGGATCTCCGAACTGACCGATGCTTGTATCATGAGCTGGGGAGGCGTTTCCTTTCCATTTTCTTTCGCTCGCTCCCGCTCTCAATATACCTGAAGTGCGCTGCAGGCCACCGCGTGCGTAATCGATCTCTCGTTTATTCCACTTCAGGGAATAATTGCTTCGGGTCGTCTCTACAAAATTGAGTTGCGAGGGTGTGAATGCCCCCTGAGGGAATGCATAGATATATTCGCCAAGTGGAATGACCAAAAAGCCATTAGGCGGCATGGTAATAATGAGAGGCGGGTATTCTACGGGAATAAAATCCTGTGTTGATGCCGGTGGGATATTGATTTTATGCCGATTCATATTTGTGAAACGTAATTCGCCACTGATAGGAAGTTGGCTTGGATTCCATAGTTCAACAAACGTTTCCATCTTAATGTTTACATTCCCGTTGGAATTCGAAATCCATTCGTATCGATCAAAGAGCTCGTTGACGAATGGATAGCTATCCACACCTCGGAAACCGCTGCCATAGGTTGGATTACTGTCGGCATCTGCATAATCGATCATTGATGCGGCGAGAGTATTTATGTAATCTGAAGAAGCAGGAAACCCCCCTCTTCTAGCAGAAAATTTGGGCAAATTTCGGGAGATATGATCAGATAATCCTGTTACATCGCAGCTGGCAACAAAGGCATTCAGGTCTTGGGCTTTTTGCCCAGCATCCGGGTAATCATAGCCATGCGGAATCATTTTTGGTTCAGGCGATTGTTCAGGCAGATAAGTGATATATGGCTCAATCCGACTTGCCTGAATTGGATCTAGCCAATTTCTCAGTGATGCTGATGTGCGTATGGAATTACGCTTTTCATTCATAATTGATGGCATACTTCCTTTAGACGATGCAGATTGAAAAATAGTAGAGGGATCCATTTCCGCGGTGCTGATGCCCAGATTACGAGCCACCGCAGCAACATGTTTTCCATCAATCCTGCCGCTTAAATCCTCAATCCAAAATGCGTAGCGAACGGTAGTGTTGTTAGCTTGATCAGAATCAGCAGGCAGCTCAATCCATTGAGCTCGTGGAATATTTTGATCGTGCTCAGTGATTGGGGTCAGCGTTTCTGCAGATAAAGCGTATTGGGTTAGATGTGGAATCAACTCTCTGACTTCGATCTGTAGATCACCTAGGGTTCGCCGTGATGCATGACTAAATAATGGGATTGCCTGCCATGCATCATTTTCAAAAACCGCTCCATAAGTAAAAAATTGTTCGCGATATCCAAGGGGGCGGTGATGGCTTGGGATCGTGGGATGGCTTGGGTCGTCTACGCGGAAGGCTAATGAGTCATCACGACATGAAATTTCTGATATCAAAGAAAGAGCATTTGATAGCCCACTATCCACGGCAAGCTCGGCTTGTGTGGCAGCGGAATACGCGCGTGCAGTTTTCCCCTCTAGGCTGACCATGGTTAACATACCAATAGACAACAGAAAAAGCCCACTGATTGATATCAGGACCATCGGTAGGGCAATGCCAGCCTTCATGAAATAATATTTAATTTTTGGCATTATTCCCCGATGCTTAGATTACATGAAACCGTGCGTATCATTTGCCGCTCGCTTTCATTAGGTGATAATGTGAGACGATTCCATTCCGCCTCGTTGACGTAGCGAGCTGAAAAGGATTCATCTATTGTACGGATCGTGAGATTGATGTGAGAACTCTCGCAATCGATGGTTTTATCCCACGGCTTTTCATTTCCTGTTTTTGGATCCAGATACATAGGGATCGCTTTAAAACTGAGTACGAAATCTAGTATGGGCTCATCTATGGTCGGATCAACTTCTGGAAGCTCTGCGGAGCTACCTGCTTCGATAAAACTCTGTGTTTCTTGTGAAGTAAGAATTTTTCGGAACAGTTTAGGAACCACCCTTTTATTCGCACTTTCTGTGAATGTCACATAATAATAACTAGCCGCGATATCGCTCTTCGAATCGGTTCTTCGCTCAACTTCAGGAAGTGTTCTAACAAAAACTATTTTATCAGAATTCATTGAGTCGCCTTGATTAGAGGAACGATGTATTAATGGAGTATCTGATAAGCGAAGCGATAATTCGGATTGAAATATCTGAATGAACGCCCGAGATTGAGATAAGTGATTCAGAGATCGCTGAGACAAGGAATATCCATTGGTTGATTGCGATACAAGAGATGCCAACGCAACCAAAATCATGGATGTGATTACCATTGTCACTAACAACTCAGTAAGAGTTAATCCGCACAAATTGGCTCGATTACATGGTTTTTTATTCTCTTCAAATTTCATATCGCGCACTGATAAATTGATAAGTCAGTATTTTTTGTTTGTCGGGTGAAGCTTTGGCTGGGTGTTGAATTTTTATTATAACCCGAGCCAATGGTAAAATATCTGAGTAGTAATGGGTCTGAACGTATGGAGAAGCTTCCACCGTGACCAAATAGACCGCCTTCTCATCATCCTGTCCCATCAACGTTCCTTGTTGATCGTAAAACATGTTGATCGTGCTCTTTGGATTTTCTATGGATGGAAATATTAATTCGTCCTTCAAATCGGAGTATTGTGTAAGACTTGCCCAATCATTGATGATTCTTCGTTTCACATCACCCACTATCCATGCAGATCGGGTATCAGCTTCCGCGTCTTGACGTGATTGATGCGCTCCCCCTGTTGCTCCAAGGATCAGTGGAACGCTGAATGCGATGATCGATAGCGCGATCACTACTTCAGTGAGGGACACTCCGCGTTTTTTTCTATATTTTATGGTTCTTTTCGTTTTCATCGCGTGGTGCTTTGTGTTTTGCCAGTCAAACGATTCACTAAAAGTAAATCAAAGACCGGCTTACTATCTGATCTATCAGCGGTTTGACCCTTATCCAGCTGAGCAATCGCGATATGAATGGCTGTACCAGCAGACGGATATTCGATCTGGCCATTCGGGGCAAAAACGATCATATGACATTCGGTCTCTTTCCCGTGGTCTTGAATGTTCAATTTTTCTTCGTGATCCAGGATGGTCAAAGCCTCGCACTCCATCATGGCATTTGAGATAAATTGCATATTCTTTGGCAGCTTTGACCACCGTTGTAACAGCGAGGTCGAGCCATGTTCATTTTCAATTGCCGTGTATTTGCCGTCTTTTTTCTCAATCTCTGACAATGACAAGGCGCAAAGTCCATTTGCTCCGCTTTCCCTATCAGGAATGATCAGGGCCGTATGATTGCGTGTGGCAATGGCATGCGCTCTTGCTTGTTGAAGATGATTTTTAACGATTTCTCGTGAAGTACTACGCGCGTTACTGGGCGTGCCAGAAATCACCGGAATAGCTATTCCTACTAATATCGTAAAGATCGTAATTACCACAAGTAACTCGATGAGGCTGAATGCCAAAAGAATGCCATTCTTCCGGCACGCTATGGATACACAGGGGGGCATGTGAACGCGCGTGGCGATATCCAGTTTTTTTTGTTAGGACAAAAAAGTAAATCAAATAATGGTTATCGCTATTTCTTTTCCGACCCCTATAGGGCTATGTCGTTTTTGAATGAATAGATTACCTGCCTCACTAACTATATTTGCAGGTCGATTCGTATCCTAATTCACTGGCCTATTTCGTCGGCTTCCAGAGAATCTCCGGTTTTACTAAGCTCGGCTTTCCAAGCCGCTACATTCGCCCCATGATCCACATTGAGTAAAATCGACAAGGCTGTCTCAGCCTCACCCGCAAACTCTTGAACCCCGGCTTCAATCGTCTGGATGAGTAACGAAGCCCTCTGTTTTGGTTTTTTACACTCAAAGATTGCATTGAATATCTCTTCTTTGGATTTTTTGTTTATCCTTGGATCACTCAAGTAGCTAACCAATTTATCGAGTTGCTCACCTTCTGCCACATTACTCAAATGTGACGCGACTAGAGTTTGCTCTGAGCCTTTGGACTCCGGAAATAATTCGAGCAAGTCCGCTGCTTTATCATGAACTGGGCGTTCCGATGCCACAATTTGAGAGATCATCTCCTCGCTTGCTGTAATTTTATTGTTGGCGTTTAATGAGGCGCCATGTGCTTCTAAGAGCGAAAGTTCATTGCTAGTATTTCTATTTGGTAACTTGGCTTGGAGCTCGATAGATTTTATATTGCTGTCAGTTGCCAACAGATTTTTTTTGTTAAGATTTTTAAGAATAACAACACCTGTAATCAAGAACACGGCGCCCCCTAAATACCAAAGAGCTAATGGACGCTTCATTTTACGTGTTCCCGTTTCTGCCATGGCTTTATTATTAAGTGATGTTTTTTGCTAAATTAAGATTGATTAGATCCTGCACGCCTTGAGCTATTTTTATTTTTTAAGTCAGACATAAGAAATCTCACCATTGTCGCAACCATGGAGAGATTTCTATAAATCAAAATAATTTGCTAGGACTAGTATCCTTCGACACTGCCACCAACATAAAACCCGGGATATTTTGCTGTATTAGGCATCACATAATTACCGCGAAGCACAGGAGCTCCTCGTGTTAGGATTATGCTTTGAAATTTCACGGTTCGATTTGCACCATAAGCATCTGGATCCATAAAGCTACCGGTCACCAGACCCGTTTTCTGATTGATCGCAATTTTAACGCTCTTTAAGTTTGGCAGAACCGGTGTAACTGTGGTGCCCGCAACGTTAAATGACTGTGAAAATGGCGGAGCAGAAAGGCCTCCATTCGTTGCAGTCCATATACCATCGTTAAAAGTTAGGTCAAAATTAGGAAGTGTTGCCGTAAAATCCGAGGCATTATACAGCCCGCTCTCGGCAGAGGCAGTTAGATTCACATTAGTAAAGCCATAAGTGTCCGTTGTCTTTGCTAAGCCCGCGCGCTTAGTCCAATCTAAATCAGCTGTCACTGGTTTTTCTGGATCAATTCCATTAATGCTTAATCCGCCCTGTAAGGCTCCAGCGCCTTTATAAAGAGGTATCCAAATAGGTAAGGTTGCTGGCGTATCTCCCCATAGGCTACTTACCGTTGTAAATTTGCTGCCATCTGAAAGCGTGCCCGCGATGCGTGCTTCTCCGGTGCTGGCAACTACATTCATGGAGAAATATCCATAACCCTGTGAAACTTTTGCACGCGTATTAGGCGTTACAGGTCCGACAGGAATATTCAAAGCTAGATCAACGGCATTGGTCACCAAGCTCACGTTATATTGGCCTGCATAGGCAGAAGCTTGGTTAGTTAGCGACCAGCGATTGTTCCATGCACTAATCTGTGCTGTATTGACTCCATCGGAAATAGAATTAACCAGCGAATCAAACTCGAAATCGTTGGTTGGTGCGCCTGTTAGATCCATATCAAGCGTCAGTGTCAACGGAGACAGATTTCGCCTAGGAATATTAAGAACGAGATTGCCAGTCTCATTGAACTGACCAGCAAATTTATATACAAGAGGCTTAGAACCTGATCCTGCCATAGTGATTGTGCCAGTAACTGTTCCCAATCGACTGATCGTCATCGATATGACGCCTCCCAAGTTCGAATTTAATCCCGCATTCGCATCAATGCGTCCGTTTACTTTTATACCGCTTGCAGGGATGACGCCAATGAATGGATTCAAAACGGTTAGTTGCACGGTTTGGCTTTCGATAAAATACTGAGAGTTGTATATCTTAACTCGGTATGATCCAGCTTGCGCATATTTAACATCATTTAAATCCAAAGAGCTTTGGTTGGCTCCTGGAATGTCTTTCTGATTGAACTGCCACTGATATAATAATGGTTCGGAAGGCGCTTGGACGGATAGAGCTGGGACGAATGGCATCACCGCAGGGGGTATTCCATTGTAACCAATACGATTGTCTGATGCGACAACGTGTAATGATTTATCGCTACCAGCTACCGCAACGAAAGGAGAGGGACTGGCAGAAACCTCGATTTCCGCTGGCTGATACCAAACTCCAGGGAAAGATCCGCCCAATAGTCTAGCGACGCCTTTAAAGCCTGTATTACCATAAAGATTGTTGAAATTTCCTACTACTATGGGCCTCGCAAAGAGATTTGCTGAACCAGGACCGCCATTAAAATCGCTAGCAAAAGCAAGCACTCCGCTGGCATCGCCTTTTGGCGTGAAAGATGTGTCTAAAGATCCATTTGGCTCAAGACGGGCTATTCCTGAGCGAGGGATCCCATTATAAGTCGTAAATGAGCCTGCGATAATTATTCTCCCATCAGGTTGGCGAGTCATTGCGCGTATCGTTCCATTAGCACCGGTAGAATTTCCGTTGTTTGCTGCTGGGTATGTGGCGTCGCGTGTGCCATCAGCACTAGAAAGTCTAGCAATACGGCCTACGGTTGCACCGTTATAATTCGTGAAATCGCCAACTACTGTGACAGCAAGCAGCACAGGATCGAGTACACATGCATAAGCATGATTGTTGAACCCAGTTCTACCAGCGTTAAAAGCAACATCCACAAGTCCTGTATCATCGATTTTAGCAATTCTACCGCCAAGATCGGTAAACTCACCAACGATGACAGCATTACCGCTATTGACGGCGATGTCGTTTACCCTTGCATTCGGACCTGGGGTCCGGGTCCAATCTTCATGGGTGGTTAATGCCGTTCCGTCTCGTCTCACGCGCACAACGTAAGATTGAGTCTTGTTATCGAAAACTTTGATAAAATCTCCCAAGGCATAGTAGCTCGGGGGATCAAACTCACCGGCGAGCACGAACCAATCTTCGTCCTCATTTCCTGCGCCAATACGGCGAAATAATGTGTCCGTATCGGTCTGAAGCACGATACTTCCAACTGGAGCTTGAACTATAGTGAGCGCGAGACGGGTTGGTCGGTTAACCACTGACGTTTGCGGCACCACACCGCCGCCGCTAATTCGAGTTAATTTTCTAACTGGCGAGTCAAAGCCATTTCCTTCTGCGCGTTCGGTAGCAAGCTGGATGCGAGGCTCGGCAAATCTTCCGGCTGGGTCAGTCGTTAAGGCGTCAAGCACAAGATAACGCAATCTTGGGGCTGAGAATCCGAGGCTATTGTGACTGAAATTTAGGAAGTCGCCAGAAATAATGTACTGGTAACTGTCTTCGTTCAGCTCCGTTGAGATACTATAGACCGCACCATCGGGTCCCCATATTAGAGGAGTCGTGGCATTTAGATCGCCAAAATTACCCGCTTCAATCAAAGGGACAACTGATTCGGACATGAAAGTTAAATCCAAGGTGCCATCCGCATTCAACCGCGCTAGGTTTCTCCAAATGACCGTAATGCCAAGAGAGTCGCGATATCTAACGTTTCTTTGCTGAATTTGAAAAGTTCCCCCAATTAAAATTTTCCCGTCTGCTTGAACCGCAGCTGCTCTGATATCTGGGCTTGGCCCTATGAATTGCGCACTGAGAGACAATCCACTGCTATCTACTCCTATGGGGTAATCCTTGAAATTTAGAAAATTGTTATCAAGAGAACCTGGGGTCCTTAAAGATCCATTTATCAGTTGACCCAGTTGTTGCGCGTTTAGGTTGGTAAATAAGCAAATAATGATCAAATAAAAGGCTGTAACTGCCGGGCTGATATTGAAGGAAATTCTCAGGGATTTCATAGCTGACATTCGAGTTTGAGGCGGGAATTTTAGGATGCGAAGGGAGCCACTAAGGTATTTACCCAGCAACTACGAACTATTAGCTATGGTAAAAACCAAGGTGGGGGAAGTATTTTTTTAAAAAAGTCCATCATAACAAATCGGAAAATCCACAGAACATCCGCGATTCAAGCGCTGGTAATACGGGTAGGAGAGCGGGGTGATCTAAGTGGGTTTTAAGGATGTGATGAAACTCATCAGAGGTTTTCATGCGGCGAATGGCGTGTTCGAACTCCGGATCTATCCCATCGCAGATGTAAATCAGGGTCTTTTTCATGCGTTGGATGTGACCCAAGGGGTCGAAAGACGGGGCTTCTTTGGCTAATTCCTCGGAAAGTTCGTGGATATAAGCGAGTAAATCCCGGTAACTAGGCTGAAAGGGCGCGGTTTTTTCAAAAGCGGCACTGATTTGTGAAAAAAGCCATGGATTACGTATTGCGCCGCGTCCGATCATGAGTCCAGCGGCCTTGGTTTGCTGATGATATTGCAAAGCGGTGGTTCGGTCGACCACGTTGCCGTTAGCGATCACTGGGCAGGAAAGCGTATCAACCGCTAGCTTTACCAAAGTTGGACGGACAGGGGTTTGGTAGCGATCAGCAACCGTGCGACCATGGATTGTCAAGCCGTCGATGCCGTGTTTACGAAAGGTTTCCAGCAATAAGGGAAATTCATCTGGACTATGAAATCCGAGGCGGGTCTTGACCGTGAAGCGCCCTGGAATGGCATCGCGTAGGGCGCCGAGGATGGTATCGATTTGATCAGGAAAGCGCAGCAAGCCCCCGCCGGCGTTTTTCCGATAAACCACAGGCGCAGGGCAACCGAGGTTAAGATCGATCCCAGCGACGGGGTATTTTGAAAGTTCTTTCGCGGTGCGAGTGAGTTCTTGGATATCGCAGCCGATCATTTGAGCGAAGATGGGGCGACCGGTGGCATTTTCTGAAATGGATCTGAGAATATAGGTGTTTAGGCGTGAATGGATGTGAACGCGAAAGTATTCCGTAACGAACCAATCTGGCAGACTGCGTCGTGCTAGCACTCGCATGAAGGGCAAATCCGTCACGTCCTGCATAGGCGCAAGCACCAGGGCAGGGCGGTGATTTGGGAGTAGATCGCGCATGGCTAGAATCAGGAAATGGTTTGACAATCAAACAAGCTTCTCAATGGTTGTTGCGATTAACAACCAACCAAGACCAGTGGAAAGCGATTTGTTGCATACGGAAAAGATTTTATCGGATCGGAAAACCTTTTTCCTCGATCTGAAACAAAACTCTCGGGGAATGGTTGTGAAAATCACTGAGGACGTAGGAGGTAATCGCGACACGATTATGGTTCCTGCGGAAATTCTCGGTGATTTCATCGCTGCGCTCTCTGACATCAAGTTGACGGCCGACGAGCATCAATAAGCCATTCGTTAGGTAAACGAAATCCATCCAAGACGAGGTTTCAGCTTGATGGATGACTGACTTGTCACAACCATGAGCCATATCGGCATGAACCAACGCTCCGTCAATATTGCCCGCTTAGTCTACCTGCTCGTTTGCCAAGCGGGCGGTGTGTTAGTCGCGCTTACCACAGAAGGCACGGGTTTTGATGTTTCAATCACCCATGGTTTTTTAGCGGGTTCAGCAGTTGGTCTTGTCTTTATCGGAATAGATAAGCTCATGGAGGGCTTCACACTGCGTGGATTCTCAACTGCAACCTTCGGTCTTGGTGTTGGCTTATTCTGCGCATGGTTGCTGACACGAGTGGAAATTTCTGCACTGTTAGAATTGGCACTTCATGAAACGATTGAAGCGAGTGATGACGGAGAAAGCTTGGTGAATTCCATACGTCTCGCCATCGACGTAACTTTGTTTGCAAGTTTGGGATTTATAGGCGCGATTTTAGCTTTGCGCGGGAACCGAGAAGATTTCGCATTCATCATCCCTTATGTGCGATTTCGCGAAGACGCGAGCTCTGGTCAACCCATCGTGTTGGATGCCGAAGCCATCATGGACGGCAGAATCCTCGCTTTGATCGGATCGGGATTTATCGGATCTAGACTAATCGTCCCGAATTATGTGTTAGAAGAAATCCAAACGCTGGCAAATGAAGGCGAAAGTAGCCTGCGACAACGCGCACAACGCGGTTTGGATCATTTAGATAAAATGCAAAAGTCCTCGGATATTCAAATATCGATACATGAAGCGAGCGCTTCTTTGGGGGCCCAAAACATCCATTCTCGCCTCATTGATACTGCTAAATTTCTCGGCGCCAAATTACTCACGCTTGACGAAAGCCTAACAAAAATTGCGAAGCTCCAGGGTATCTTTGTTTTGAATTTAAATGAACTTGATATCGCCCTGAGGCCATCTATTGCCGTTGGGGAAAGGCTACACATCGCACTTGTTAGGCCGGGCAAAGAGGATCACCAAGCGGTTGGTTATTTACCAGACGGGACAATGGTGGTGGTCAATCTCGCGTCAGAAAAAATCGGCACTTCCGTGAATGCCGTTGTCACCTCCACTTTACAAACGCAAACGGGCATTTTGGTTTTCGCTGAATTACTAAAATAAAAGTCCCAGCCTCATTCTTTATCTATTTTGAAAATGACCCTCCAAGACATCGCCTCTCGCTTCATTCTGCCCGGGCCTGTCGTTTACCATGAAGAGATTGCTACGGGTCTCATCAACACGACTTTTGCAATCACCTGCCGAAGTGGCAAAACGGAGACGCGATTCATTCTCCAATCGATCAACTCTGCTGTTTTTCCCGACCCGGAAAAAGTGATGGAAAATATCTTCCATGTCACTGGCCATATCGGCACGCATGATCCTCACACAGAACAACTCTGCTTGATTCCTTTGCTGGATGGCAGAAGCTGGCTGAAGCTCCCAGATAACACCGTGTGGCGCTGCTATCCGTTTCACGAAAACACCGAAACCTTTGAAAAAATCGATTCGCCTGAGCTGGCATACCGTGCCGCAGCAGCGTTCGGGCATTTCCAAGCACGTCTAGCAGATCTGGATCCGACGACCCTTCACGAAACCATTCCAAAATTCCACCACACGCCAACCTATTATGCAAAACTGCTTGCCGCGGTGGAAAAAAATCCCGTCGAGCGCCTTGCCGGAGCTCAGGCCGAGGTCGATTTTATCATCTCACAGAAAAACCTGACGACTTTACTAACAGATGCCGGGCTACCGCTGCGCATCACGCACAACGATACGAAAATATCTAACATTCTATTCCCTACAAATCCAAACTTGCCGCCAATCGTCATTGATCTTGATACCGTGATGCCCGGCTTGGCATTGTTTGATTTTGGCGATCTCTTGCGCTCCGCTGCCTCAAGTGCCGCGGAGGATGAGCAGGATTTACGAAAAGTTTTCGTTGATGAAAAACTTCGTAAGGCATTGACCGATGGTTACCTCTCTACCGCCGGTGAATTTCTGACGCCCGCAGAACTAGAACTACTGCCCGTGGCTCCAAAAGTCATCACATTAGAACTCGCCACGCGCTTCCTCACCGACCACTTGCTTGGCGACACCTATTTCAAAACCAAATATCCTGGCCACAACCTAGTAAGAGCGCGCAATCAGTTGAAATTATTGAAATCCATATAGCCGTAAAATTTTAAACCTTAAGGGAACCACGCCCGCAGCTACTCTGATTTTTTCGCCCCTGTTGCTATGCGCCGATTCCTACTTGCGTAACCCCACGATAAGGGTCGAAGCTTTTCTCAGAAATCAACCACACGAATCTCATGCAACTCACTCAAACAGCATACGGAACCTGGAGCGGCGGACGCTTCATGCACTTCGGAGAAACCCTCTCTGAAGAGCGTTTCCTTGGCTGCATCAAAACCGCTTACGAATCCGGAATCCGCACCTTTGTCACGTCCGATGTTTACGGAAACGGCAAGGCCGATGAACTTCTCGGGCAGGCGCTCAAGGGAGTGGATCGGTCCACCTACTCCTTGGTCGGCATGATCGGGCATGATTTTTACGAAGGTCAACGCAAGGGCTCGCAGGGCTATCCGAGGTTTACCGATCCGGAATTGCGCGGCCCAGAGGGCTACGATGCTTTCGTCCAACACGCTACACGGCTTTCCCTTGAGCGCTGCGGCACGGATCATTTCGACCTCTTGATGCTGCATAACCCCGATGTCCACGGCTACACCTCACAGGCGGTATGGGATGCCATGGCGCGCGCCAAGGAAGACGGCCTCACCCGACAGCTGGGAATGGCTCCGGGTCCTGCGAACGGCTTCACTCTTGATCTGTTAGATTTCTTTGAGAAGTTCGGTGAAATCATTGATTGGACCATGCTGATTCTCAATCCGCTTGAGCCGTGGCCTTCCAACCTCCTGCTTCCCGCTTGCCAGAAACACGGGATCAAAGTGCTCACCCGCGTCGTGGACTACGGTGGCGTATTCCACGGCGATCTCGGTGACCCTCCTGTTTTCAAACCCGGAGATCACCGCACCTACCGCCCGGAAGGGTGGGTCGGACACGGCTTGGAAAAAGTCGCGCGGATGTCTCCCATCGCGCAGAAACACAACCTCACCTTGTTAGAATTCGCATCGATCTGGAACCTTTCCCAATCGCCAGTCGAGTGCGTTGTTCCCACCTTCATCCAGGAAGCCGGCGAGGGCGCCAGACTCATCGAGGACAAGATCCGCGAGTTTGGAAACATGCCGGACGTGCGTCTAACCCCAGAGGAAGTGGAGGCCATCCGCCTGATCGGTGACAACACCGGCTGCATGACACTCAAAGGCGCCAGCAAACGCCACGCCACCAGTGAGCGCTGTGACGAGTGGCCCATGCGCCAGGAACTCCTGGAACTCGCACAACGCGAAGGCCTGACCACCGACTGGTAAGACCCGCTTCTTACCAACCGCTTCTTCCCGACGGCTTCTTCCCGCCTCGGAAATTTCCTTGATCTCGTTCCCCAACGAGTGCATATCACCCCGCGACTCACTGAGTTTTCCCAACGGAGGGGTGGTAGAGTGGTCGATTGCGCCAGTCTTGAAAACTGGAGAGCCGAAAGGTTCCGTGGGTTCGAATCCCACCCCCTCCGCCACTTAACTCCTTTATTTTTAAAGGGTTACACGCACAAAGCCTGATCTAGGCGGTTGTCTCTCACATGCACCAAAGCGCCCCAAAATGCGGCTAATAGGATCTTTTTAGTGTAAGCAAAGTGTAAGCAGTTCTTGGCAGAGTTTTCGTATCTAAATAACCCAGCACCGTTCAGAAGGTCGGGTGGGGGCGGTGCGCTTTATTCGAATCCAATTAATCTGATTCTATTCTCTGCCCGTTCAAAGATTCCCCAAATAGGGAATCCATCTTTTTTGGATGTTTTTCCCATCTTATCCCAGGAGGCGCGTCTCCTCTATGATTGAGGTAAATACGATTTAGCCGCCGTTTGACACTTTCTTCAGTTATCGACCTAAAATGGCGGCAAACCGATTGATCGTTTCAATAAGAAATATGACCGTGCGCGGCTTTAATGCAATTCAACGCTCAAATAAACATAGATTATCTCCTAGCACTCTTTACAGTCTGAGCTTTTAGTTGCCTCATGAATAAGCATTTTAATATGTGTGTTGCCGCATTTTTCCTTCTTATTTATGCTTCTTATGGTGAGTTCAATCGCAAGCAGGAAGCTGAAATTACGGCTGATAATCATGATTTAGTTTATAACCCTGAGACTGAGGACTCTCCGATTACCACTGAAAATATTTCTAACCTTTTGAAAGAGTTAATAGCTGATTCAGATAAAAAATTGCATGAAGAAACCAAAAAAGCTGCAGAGTTAGGTGATTCGATTGAACAACACAACTTAGGGGTTGATTACGCAGAAGGCACAAGAGTAGCAAAAGACCATGGTGAAGCCGTCAAATGGTTCAAAAAAGCTGCGGAACAAGGAAATGAGCGCTCACAATACAATTTAGGAATTTTTTACTCACAAGGCACAGGAGTAGCAAAAGACCATAGTGAAGCAGTGAAGTGGTTCAAAAAAGCTGCGGAACAAGGAAATGCTGACGCTCAGTATAATCTTGGGTTTAGCTATGCCAACGGATTAGGCGTGCCTGAGGACCATACTGAAGCAGTGAAGTGGTTCAAAAAAGCTGCGGAACAAGGAAATGCCAATGCTCGCAATAATCTCGGTGCTTGCTACACTTGGGGGAATGGTGTTCCCAAGGATGGAGCTGAAGCAGTCAAATGGTATCGCCTAGCTGCGGAACAAGGACACGCCGATGCTCAGTATAATCTTGGGGCATGCTACGACAACGGCTATGGAGTGCCAAAAAATCATGCTGAGGCGGTCAAATGGTATCCCTTAGCTGCGAAACAGGGACATGATGCTGCTCAGTTTGATATGGGAGCACACTACTACTATGGAAAAGGGTTAGCCAAGGATAGTGCAGAGGCTGTTAAATGGTTTCGTATAGCTGCGGAAAAGGGCAATACTCCAGCACAATTACTACTCGGGGTCTGCTACAACAGCGGCGAGGGTATAGCCAAGGATAGTGCAGAGGCTGTTAAATGGTTTCGTATAGCTGCGGAAAAGGGCAATACTCCAGCACAATGTAACTTGGGCGTAGCCTATGAAAAAGGCAACGGCGTGCCTATAGATTATAGAGAAGCAGTGAAGTGGTATCGTAAAGCCGCAGAGCAAGGAAATGCCGATGCTCAAACTAACTTGGGCTTAGCTTACCAAAATGCTTCTGGCGTAGAGAGAGATCAAACAGAAGCTATCAAATGGTTCAAAAAAGCTGCGGAACAGGGCAATGCTACTGCCCAGTTATTACTCGGGGTCAGCTACACCGGCGTCGAGGGTATTCCTGCGAATGAGTATGAAGCTGTCAAATGGTTCAAAAAAGCTGCGGAACAGGGCAATGCGGCTGCACAGTTATTACTCGGGGTTTGCTACAGTTCTGGCGAAGGAGTAGTCAAGAATGAAGCCGAAGCAGTGAAGTGGTATCGCTTAGCTGCGGAACAGGGCAATGCTACTGCACAGTATAGCATTGGGCTCTGCCTTGCGAGCGGACAAGGAGTAGCCAAGAATGAAGCTGAAGCAGTCAAATGGTATCGCCTAGCTGCGGAACAAGGACACGCCGATGCTCTGCTCAATTTAGCATTATGCCACCTTAACGGCCAAGGCACAGTTAAGAACGATATGCTAGCATACACGTGGTTTAAAATATGTGATTCCTATAAAGATTATGATCTAGAAAGTATCTTAACGGTGCTCGAAAAGAGAATGTCACCCGAGCAAATCGCTCAAGCTCAGAGGTTGATCAGTGAGTGGGTGGAGAAACATAAGAAGGAATAACCAGCACTGGCTTTAGTTTGGTTATTATCAATTTCCGAGTGATCGGGAACACCCCTCTTTATAGAAGAGGGGTTAGTTCCCTTTCCCGCTTCACTGGAGGGAAGAGTTTTCCTTTTCCCGATATTTTCCCGCTGTTCCCGCTTGGTTCATTCCCCAAGTATAGGTGTCGAATTTCTTAAGAACACCAAGGGTTTCAGCCTTCTGCATGCGTTTCTTCATAGTGTCCGGTAAGGTATCTTTTTCGTTCCCGCTGATTTCCTTTTCGATTTCAACGGCTTGTTTTGGAGTCATAGCGGGAAAGGCAATATTTTCCCGTTCAGCATGTTCAAAGATGGGTTCCCAAAACTTTCGCGCTTCGGTTACTGCTTTCTCTTCGCGCTGTGCTGCTTTCAGTCCTGCTGCCCGTCCTTGGAACGTGTGCATACCTTTAGTATCATCCCAGCCAAAGCAGAATCCTTGGTCTTTCGGAATGTCACGCTTGCGCATATCGGTTCCGTAAATGGTCGAGATTCCCTCGCCATCTTTATCAATACGGATGTTTGCAAAGGCTTTGCGGTTTAACTCGCTGCCCAGGTGTCCCCGTGTCTTGGCTTCTTTGCTGCTTGGGTTCTCATGCAGGTTGGTAAAGATTGGGCAATTGTATTCATGGCATAGTGCATGGACTTGAGAGACCAACTGCAAAGCTTCTATTTCATCGTTAGGGCTTGTGCATAGATCGGCAATGCCGTCGATAAATACGCAATCAATGCAACCCTTGGATTTTGCTTCTTTATCCATTACGCCACGCAGAATTTTCAAACGCTCTGAGCGAGCAAACAGGACAAGCGGAAATGATATAAGCCTTTCGCTGACCTCATGATGCCCTGAGCGGGTCACACTTCGATTTACTAGCGCATGCCAATCTGAGGGGCTCTGCTCGGTATCTAAGTGGATGATTGCGCCCGTTGCTTTACCCTTCCATTCGATACAAAGACAATCGGCTTCTGAATAGTATTCCCCGCGCTGTGCTGCCCCAAGTAAGGCAGAGACAACAGCGGATTTTCCCACCTTAGACTTACCTTGAATTACAGTTAGATTTCCACGAGAGGCAATTGGAACGTCTCCGATAACCATGCAAGTTTCATCCTCGGGCGGGATAACCTCAGGATCAAAAGCTAGAGCATAAGCCCGTGAGATTAAATCAGTTTCGCTATTGTCTGATGAGCTTTGAATTAGTTTTTCGTTCATCTTGAGCCTTTCTCTTCAAAGTTTTCAGCGCGAAGGCTTTCGACTGCTATTTCGTCTAGTTTGGCTAATAGGCGCTCCGTATCACTAGCGGCTCTGGGATTTGGCGGATAGCAGGCGGCAAGGTGATTTTCTTCGTGATCGCTGGCAATAATAACGGGAATCCGTAACGCCGGCGATTGGTTGCAAAGCTGGAGAGATTTCATGCGCTCTTTCCTCCCTTCCATCCTAGGGCTTTGTTTTTTTGCCCCTCAATAAATGCGAGTAGATCGCTATGATCGAAGCGTGTGCATCTCCCGATTTTAATTTGAGCCAGCTTACGCTCGGCGGCTAGGGATTGAAGAGTGCGCTTTCCAATATTCAAAAAGGCGGCTGCCTGTGGAATAGTTAGGAGCGGGACGGAGTTGGATGCTTCTGCGGCATCGCGGCGCGTTTGGATATGCTGTGTATTCAACATGGGCACCAGCTTGCCGAACTCCGCGCTTGCTGACCGTGTATGAGACTCAGGTTATTTTACACCCATACTGAATTACTTTGCGCGTTTGGCTTTTAAACTTGTTAATTGATCTAACATCTTTGTCTTGCCATGGATTAAGAATGCTCTGGGCATTTTAGAGATTCCAAAATGTCGCCGATCATTTTTAACAGTCTCGCTGTCTATTTCCTGCGAGAGAAGTCCAGATAGAATTTTCGCAACGTCCATATCTGACCACCACATAAAACCAGGCTTTATTCCAGCATGGATAGTAAATTGGTTCCATACGAAAGCCCTTCTTCTTAATAACACGGGAGTCATTTTTGACGATTTGTTTGTATCAAAAAGCGCGCCCTTGTTTGTCCCTTTGGTTATCTGAATCATCATTGAAAGCTGTAGCTCTAGCTTTTCTTTTTCGGTAGTTTTTTCACTGAAGGAATCTAAGTTGCTCCAATAGCTGATAGGGTCATCTTTTGCATCCCAGACTAATTTGACTATTGCGTTAAATGAAGTGCTGATTGCTTTATCTACATCCACTGGCAAGGGATTTGGTTCTTCTTTCGGGCTACACCAACTATATCCCAAATCTTCAGGCGAGATAGTGATCAAACCATTCCGATTATTTACTGGTTTCTTTTTTTTATTCATGCCGTCCTCCTTCCGTTTTCAATTTGGGTAACATTTTCAGCTTTCGTCTCTGGTCTGATAGCAAAGAATTTCACGGCTTCCTCAGAGGTTACAAGCTGGCGATAATGGTTTTTAATGGTTGAAACTGAGTTTCCACACTCATCAGCAACTCTCGCAACGTCCCGAGTTTCTGCGGTGCGGTAGGAAATGAAGCTATGCCTTGCGCCATTGTTGATGGGTTTCACTTTGGCTAAGGCGTAAAGCTCCTGCATGTGGTCAACGTGAGCGCGTGCGGATTGTGTCCATGCCTTGCCTGTCCTGCGCGGCTGTGTCGCTATCCATGCGGCGCATGTCTCTGTGTAAGGTGCCATGCGAGCGCCTGTCTTGCCAGTGGTGCGAAATTCCCCAGCTTTATCTGGTAGCTTTGAAAGATCGGTATTGAGTGCTTCTGAAACTCGCAAGCCAGCAAACATTCCCAACGCAAGCACTGGCACAAGCTCGGGCTTATGGTCGAGGGCGGTTTGCATGAGCTTCGCAACTGCTTTGGGCGTGTATGCTTCTGGCTCGCCTGTTTCAACTCTCTCAGGCTCTAGGTCAGCAAGAGGGTTTCTCTCGACCCATTTACGGGAAGGGGCTGCTGCATAGCTGAAAAAGGCGCTTAGAGCGGCTCTGTAATGGTTCCGCGACAATGAGCCAAGTAAGGGCGACTTAGGCAATTTAGCGGGATTCCTACGCGATCTGAGGGAGGTTAGCCACTGATCAATTTCTGCGGTAGTAATTGAGCGAGACTCCCTTGTGCCGAAAGTCTGAGCAAAGCGCGTTAGTTTTTCTGATATGTTCTTCAACTGTCTCTCTCCCACGCGGCTTCGCTTGTAATCCTTAAAATCTGCAACTCCCTCGGCAACGGTCACAGCTCTATCTGTCTGAGCTTCAAAACTCTCACGTAGCTTGGCTAATGCATCGCTAACAAGCTCCTCAAACTTAGGGACGCTTGCGCCTGCCTCAGTGAGATCATGCGCTGTGTCACGGTAGAAATCGAAAGCGCGTCTCACTTCGGGGGAAATGTCGCCATAACGCACGCCATGATTTGAAACCTCACGATCTTTCTTCTCGGCAAACTCCCATGCACCTTCCTCATCAGCGAACGATTGGAAACAACGGCGTGTCTTTCCATTCTCAACCTCTCTAGGAAACCACACTCGAAAAGGTGCGCGTGGATTCTTCACAATAGAGACTTTGCAATGGTTTAAATCTGGTCTTTTAGGCTTCCGAGGCATGCGCGTAGATATGCCGCAAAGTGCATTGAAAAGCAAGATTTAGTTTAAGCAAAGTGTAAGCAAAACGTATTTTAAACGATTAAAGCTTGTTCCTTCGGTCTTGAAAACTGGAGAGCCGAAAGGTTCCGTGGGTTCGAATCCCACCCCCTCCGCCATCTGGTTGCTCAATCGACGCAACTGATACGCCATCAACGACTTGCGAATCATCAGAGCAAACCGCGACAGGTTTTTCTGACAGTTTTTCCGACAAGTTGACTCGAAAGCCGGGGTCTATGACCCGGAAACGCAAACGCCGCAGCAGTGTCGTGGAAATCGGCAACGGTCCCGCGAGAATCAAGATCTACACGATGAACCGTCGGGATGGTTATCCCGAGTTCACGCTTTCATGGAAGGAAGCAGCCAGGCGCAAGACGCGCAGCTTCTCCTCGATGGATGAAGCGCGGATGATCGCCCAGCAGATCAGCGTCCGACTGACCAATGGCTGGACGGCCGCCGATGAGGCTACCCGCCGTGACATCGACCTGCTCCGCCACTGCGAGCAAGTGGCACGGGATCACGGAGTCGGTCTTTCCGCCGCGATGGACGAATGGGCCAGCGCACGGAAAGCCGCAGGTGAAATCCCGCTGTCCGATGCCGTCCGGTTCTATCAGGCGAACCGGGCCGATCTGTTCGCCGTCCGGACCAACGTCCAGGCGGCCGCCGAGTTCGTCGAGTCGCTGAAACGAAAAGGCGTGAGCGCCATCTATGTCCGGAACGCCACCAGCAGCCTCAAGCGGTTTACCGACGTCGTGGCGGGCAACATCGCGGATGTCAGCGTGGCCGACATCAACCGATTCCTTGACGGACTCAAGAGCCTTGGGCCGGTCAGCAAGAATGGCATCCGGCGAAACCTCGTCACCATGTTCGGATTCGCAAAAAAACAGGGATACCTCCACCCCGACCGGAAGACTGCTGCGGAACAGAGCGACTCATTCAAGGAGACTGAGAAAGAGATCGAGATTTTCACGCCAGACGAGATGCGTGACATCCTGCTCGCCGCCCACGCCCGCATCCTGCCGCTCATCGCCATCGGCGGATTTTGCGGAATCCGGTCAGCCGAGGTTGAACGCCTCACCTGGCAGGACATCAAGTGGGATCGAGGGCACATCGAGATCGCCAGCCACAAGGCGAAGACGGCGGCGCGGCGACTCGTCCCCCTCCCCGAGAACCTCAAGGCGTGGCTTGCTCCATGGCGTGAGGAAACCGGCCCGATCCTCACGATCAGCGATGTGTCGGGTGCCTTGGGCGATACCGCCGTGAAGGCGAAAATCCCCGGCGGATGGCGTCAGAATGCCCTCAGACACTCGTTCATCAGCTATCGCGTGTCCATGACAGGCGACGTAGCTCGAACCTCTCTGGAGGCAGGCAACTCTCCGAAAATGATCTTCCGCCACTACCGGGAAATCGTGGACGAGGAGGCGGCGCGAACATGGTTCGGCATCACGCCTCCCGATGGCTGGATGCCGACGGGACTCAAGCACAGCCTGCGGGAACGGATGCGGCGCTTGCTGGCACAAGAAGGGACACCGCGTGTTGACAGCGAAGATAGTGCAGCATGAACACTGCCATTCACTCCACCAACGATCCGGCGACGAAAAACGAACCGATTCTGATCAAGAAGAAGGAACTCGCCAAGCGTCTATCAGTCAGCCCCCACACGATTGATGCGTGGGTTCAGCGTCGTGAAATACCCTGCATCAAAGTGACGCCTCGACTTTATCTCTACGAAGTCGAGGCAGTCATGGAAGCCATCCGGAAGAAATACGAAATCAACGCCGCGTGATTCCTGAACACGACAAACCCCGGACGGTGAGAGCCATCCGGGGTTTTTCATTGGTTCACTTGCGCTTCAGTTTTCGAGCCATGCTGACGAGCGACATGATACCGACGGCCAGGCCCACAAGTAGGGATGCCACCCGCAGAGTCCATTCGACTTGCTCTTGAAGAGACGTGATTACACCGAGCACCGGAGAAGCGATTCCGACGATGGCTTTGAACGTGTAGTCGATGTCGATGGGGTGGCGCATTGGTGGAGGTCGGGTGTCAACGCAGGCCGTCGAGATCTGGCGGATCATCTTGGCGGAGGTATTTATTGGCCCATGCCGCGTAGCGGGCGGTGAGTGCGTTATAGGTTTCGATGTCGCCGGCCGCCTTGGCCGCGTTAATGTCCTTGAGCAGTTGATTCATCCACTGGCCGTGCGGCTTTTCCCAAATGAACTCCAGCTTGAGCCGGAACGGATCAACGGTCATCGGCGCAACGCCGGGAAGAGTCCTCACCGGGTTCGCCGCCATCAAAGCGGATGGTTTGCTGAAGATGAGCGGGACGAGCGTGCGAAGATCCACCGGGTCCGAGGTTGATGCGGCGGGATGCGGCGTGACGTTCCGGAGAGTCAATGACAGCTCGACGGCTTCCGCAGGCGTCCGGCTGAGCGGATGAGCGGGCAGCTTTTTCACCGGCAAGGCCACGAGACGATCCAGCACCGGCAACTCCACCGGCCGCCCGATTTGCATGACTGCTGGTGCTGCCGACGGCACGGGGCTTTCCGCGTAGTAGGGAGCGTTGTGCTTGCGATCCTTGGCCGCCGTTGCCACCAGCTCATTCAACTTGGGCGCGGGCGGAAACGGCTTGGCGTGCGCAAGGGTGGCGAGCAGCGCGGCAATGAGAATGTGTGCTTTCATGGTCGTCTCGTGGTTGGCGTCCAGATGGATCAGTCGTTGGCAATGGTCGCCAGCCTCCATGCCTCGTAAGCGGCTTCGCCTTTGACGAACATCACGCTGCCAAGTCCCTGGGCATACGATACGGACTCGCCCCATGACGTGAGGAAGTTGCCGTTGCGTTCAGCCGCCTCCTGAACCGTGGCGGCGACGGCCTCTTGCGCGGACCAGTCGAGATCGTTCGGCAGCGTGATGGGAAGTTCAAGACCGGCCACAATTTCACGAAGACCGGCGAACTTCGGTTCCTTCAACGCGGCGAGGATGGGAGCGAATGCCGCATCGAACTCCGCCCCTTCGGTCGGAAGTCCTTGTGACTGGCGTTTTTCAATCAGAAGCCGCGCCAGCTTGAGCATCACCTTGTCGCGGCCAGCGGTGAAGGTGGCAGGCGAAACGTGCGCTGGCTGCATGGCCAAGTCGATCCACTCGGTCACCTTCATGGAAGAAAGCCAAGAACCTGGACGGCACAGCACATTGACGTTGCGGAACTGATAGAACGCTTCGCCGCGGATCGTGCCCGAAGGCAGGAATGTGGCGATTTCGGCCATGCGGGCAGCGATGCCGGGGCGGTGGATTCCGGCATAGCGGATCACTTCGACGTCCTGCGCGATGAGCGACGGTTTGGCTGCGATGCGGTCGAGCAACTCGGCACGCTTCATGGGACTGATGGCCTGCATGATGGTATGCGCGGTGAACTTCCAGACGGGACGAAGGTCGAAGGGCGTCTGCATGTAGCGATCCACGAGAAGGTCGTCGGGATCGGTCAGCGTGCTGGTTTCCCATGCCTCGCGCCAGTCTGGGCCGATCAGCTTGGCGACGGGATCGACGGCTTCCGCCTGAGCCTGGGTGACTGCGGCGACGAGTTTGGGATCGACGGTGCCAGGAGGATTGGTCGCGGCAGCCGCAGCTTGGGCCTGAGTGAGCGCAGCTTGTGCGGCGGCAACCTTGGAATCCCGTGCTTTCGCGAGATCAAGGAGAGTTGGCGGAGCGGCAATCGCTTGAAGCGCGCCGATGAGGGTGAGTGCGATGGCAGTCAGTAGTTTCATTTTCATTGGTGGTGTTAGTTATGGGGTGAGAGTGATCCGATTTTTGCGCCATTCCTTCGGGTGCATGGTGTTCCAGACATCGGAGCCGTTCGGGTGCTTGGGTTTTCCGGCAGGCGATTCGACCTGATAGATCCAGACGAGCTTGTCGTGGTTCTGTTGCATCCATTCGATGGCACCGAGGTTTCCGCGGCTCGGTTGGAATAGGACGGTGTATCCGGGGGTGCCACCGGGTTGCAGTTGGGAGGTGAGCGAAGAGTTCTGGTCCCACTTCTGCCGCTTGAACTCGGTGTTGTCGCCGGGGGTGGCTGATTGGTTGGCAATAAACACCCATGCGTCTGGATCACCGGAGCCTTGACCCCACTCGGCATCGGCGGGAGCGCCTGTGGTGCAGAACCGATAGATGAAGTATTCCTTCTGGAACGCGAAGTATCCCGGAGGTGGCGGCTGAGGCGTGACCTCTGCACCAGGCAGGATAATCGCGGTGATTTCCCCACTCGGGATGTCCCACGGTGCGAGTGCTTGATTGTCGCTCACCAAGAGCAGCGTGTCAGAGTATTGGATTTCCCAGCGGTTGCTGGCGACACTCCACTTGGCTTCATGCGTGGTGCCGAGTGCGCGATAGACTTTGCGGCCAGCGACGGTCGCTCCGGTCGGGATGTAGTTGTAAAGGTAAGTAGCGCCCGCCTTGAGCAGGAAACCCGGCTCGAAGTTGGTGAGGCTGGCGCGGACCTGGACTTCGACGTATCCCTCTGGGACGGTGATCTCGAACACAGGAAATCCGTCCTTGGTCGTGACGCTTGGGTTGTTGATGTCGTCACCGGGCGTGAGAACAATCGAGTCGCGGTTGAGGTCGCCCAGACGCTCCTCGCCCACGACGAACGGAACCGTCGCAATGAGGGCCAGCGAGAGGATGATGGTGCGCGGCTTCATCAGATGACGTTTTTTGATTTGAGTGTGGAAAGCATGGTGGCGAACGCGTCCACGAGCTGGTCAATGGTCGCCGTGTTGGCATCAAAGGATTTGAGTTCGTTGCGCAGCGTGACGACGAATCCCTCGTCGGACTTCATCACGAACGAACTTGGCGGCGGATAAGGTGGGTCGGCATCAGTGGGCACTCCCTCGGTGCCACGGTTTACGTCGTTTTCGATGATGACGAGAAACGTGCGGGTGCTGGTCGGCTCCCCCGCTCCCTCGCGCCAAGTGATTTCACCCATCAAGGTGATTTCTGAGAGCTCCTCGGAAGTCTCTGATCCGATGTTCAACGCAGAGTTGAGTTGCAGCGTGTTGAAACTGATCACGCACCCGTAGGTTGGCGTGTCGTCGCCCTCCGATGGCATCGACCAGTCCGCGCTGTGGGCGAGGTAAGAGCGGTCGAACTGGTTGCGCAGCTTGATGCCGATCTGGATTTCCAACAGCGCCGGGTCGCCAATCGTCACGGGTGTCACGCCGTTTTCGAGAAACACGACCTGGAGACGGGCGGCATCACCACGCTTGAAACGCAGGGAGTTGATCGCGCTTCGCTGGCTCGGTCCCTGGATGAGTTGGAGCGTATCAAGATCGACGTGGAGATTCACGCCCATGCGTGCCTGTCAACCGGATCACTTGGCTGGCCATTTGCGCAGCGGGCAGGTCTGCGATCTGAAACGCGCCTTGGCATCGACGAAACACCCGCACTGGGCGCAAGTCCGGTTTGATCTGAGTCGGTCGCATGAGGCGCAGACGGCAAGCCGTGCCGCCACTTGCTGGGCGGACAGCATCGGCTGCCTCTGGACCATCGCCTTGGTCTCCGCGCCGATTGCATGGGCCAAACTTCCCGCCCTCTTGAGCAAGCCGGGAGCTGCGGGTGGGCGGGTCTCGATTTCACGAGCCCCAATTCCATCGAGCGTTGCCTCAACCACTGGCAAGGCGGCATTGAGTTCGTCAACAAGTTCAGCCCCGGAATGAGTGAGAGTTCCATCTGAGCGAAACATCCCTTCGATAGAAACCGCATCGAAGAGTAGCTGAACCTCTCGCGGCATGGATGACCTTAGCCTTCTCTCGAAGTCAGGATCAGTCCGCAACCGTCGCAAGCACTCGGGCAAGATGTCTTCCGTTTTCATTGCAGCTCAAACCATCTGATTTCCACGGTTGCCGAGATGGCCGAAGGGTTGTTCCAGCCTTCCGGGTGAGACCAGTTGGATACGTTGTAAGGAATGATGAAGCGGGCATTTTCACCCTCGATAACCGGAGACGCTGACCCTTTGGTGTCTTGTTCCAAGACGGACAGAGTGTAGTCAGGGTCTCCTAACCCGTTATTGATTCCGACGCCGGCTACTGAGCCGACATTGTCAATGGTGGCTCCAGCGATGACCCATACTTCGTAACGATACTCTGATAGGATAGCCTTGTTGAAATATCTGCTAAACGCCTGCCCGCTAAAGTCATCACCGACACTCGGACGATAATCGCTGATCGTAACCGTTATCGGCATTGGTGGACACATTTTCGGGAAATTAAACTCGTGCTGGTCGTTGGACTGAATCTTCTTGATCGGAAGGTAGGCGTTAGCGCGGATCAAGACGGACTTGCCCAAGTCCTGCTGCACGGCGACGGAGTAATCGACTGCGGTTCCCGGCGTCCATGAAGGGGCGTCGATCTTCTTGCCGTGGACATAAACCGAAATCCAATACAGCCCGTTAGCGTATGGTGTCGGAGCCGCGCCAAGTCGAACCCGGAAACCGAGTTGGATCTGGAACGGCGGAGCGGTGCCGTCTAGGAAGCACTTAGGTGTCCACGTCACGTTCTCGATGGTGATCTGGGCCGGGTCACGATTCGGCGGTGGCCTGGGTGGACGCGGACCGCCACCGCCACCACCGCCACCGCCACCGCCACCGCCACCACCACCACCACCACCACCGCCGCCGCCGCCGCCGCCGCCACCACCATCGTCCTTTTGGCATTTGAAGATGGCACAGCCGTTCGCATCGACTCCGGTTTGTACGAGGATGAGTCCGGGACCGCACGCGGGAGGGTCGCCGCACGGCCCGTCATTCGGCACACACCCCCACAAGGCGCATCCGGCATCGTCGTAACCGGTGATGGTGAGGGTTTGCCCCGTAGGGCAGGCCGGAGGATCGCCGCAGGCAATCGGCTGGCAAATGTAGGTGGGACATCCTCGGGCGTCACTGCCGCTCACCGCGAGTTTGGTGTTGGGACCACAAGCGGGCGGATCACCGCAAGGCTCGCGGTCATCCGGCGCGCAAATCCAGATCGCGCATCCGAGATCATTGTATTCGCCAATGCGAAGCGTGGAACCGGGCGGGCATGTGGGCGGGTCGGCGCAGAACAACGGTTGGCAGATGTGAATCCGGCAACCGCACAAATCATAGCCGCCGGTCACCAGTTTAAAGTTCGGGCCACAGTAGGGCGGTGGCTGGCATAGTCCGCCGCAGTTCGGTGGCGGGTCGTCAATGATGGGTGGCACGTCGGGGCATCCGGAGCCGCCCGCACCTGGCTCGGTGGGGTCGGTGTATGGCTCGTCATCCACCGCGCCCGGATACCAGAGCTTCCCCTGCTGGTCGGGTGCCGGGGATGCCGAGCAGCCCGGAGCATGAACCGTCCAGTCGTCGGCGTAGAACTCATCCACACCGAAGTCGGTATTGCGGACCACGCGGCTGACATTGCCGACAATGAAATCGTCGCCCCGGTCGAGATAGATCACATGGAACAGGCCGCTGTGATGGATGATCCAGCGCAAGGAAGATGCCTTGCTGAACGGGTTTGTGATTTCACTCGACCAGCCCGCACGCCGAACCGCCCATCCACGGCGGGCATACTCGGCGGCCAAGGGCCAGATCATGCCGTGTCCGATGCTCATGGCGACTGCGTGGGTGAGGTGACAAGGCGGATGGAGTCGTAAAGCGGGACCACCGGGCACGCGCCATACTTCGAGTTTGGGTTGCTTGGATCGACAACGGGCGTGACATCAATTGGGCGCGGATACCGTTTCTTGCCCTGCTGGTAGAGGTCGGCACCCGTGATGTTCACCGAGTCGTAACAGGTCGGCGAAAGCACGGTCCAATCCTCGGCATAGAATTCCTCAACTCCGAAATCCGTGTTGCGAATGACCCGCGTGACTTTGTTTCCGGTGCCGACTTGTCGGTAGAGCAGCCAGAACAACGCGTTTTGATAGACGACCCACCGCAGGGCGCGTCCGGTGTCGCCGAACAATTCGAGATCATCCCATCCGGCACGACGCACCGCCCACCCGCGACGGGCGTATTCGACGGCCAGAGGCCAGATCATGCCGGAGCCGTAGATCATGGGTTCGGAACAAGGTCGCGGTCGATGGCGATGCGGAAGGTCTTGGACGAACGGATGACCTCGTCGGCCAGCGCGCCCGGTTCGAGGTAGTCCACGCGCCACTCGATTTCGGCGATGGCATCAAAGGTCGTCTGATAGTCGCCCTGATAGTTGCCCAGCGCGTTGATGAGATCCGGCGTGTCGAGATCAACCAGGATGCGGTAGCGCGGTCGGTCGCTCGTGCCGATGATCTCGATGCCGCCGTTGCTCTGGACCAGCACCGTCTCACCCTCGAACTCGCGGATGTTCATGATGATGGAGGCCATCGCCATCGTTTGCAGTTCCTCCCCCTTGAGGAATCCGACATCGAGAAACACCTTGTCGCCGTATTTGAGGAACATGGCGGCTTGGCTGGCCTGCGATGATGAAGGCGTGATGCCGGGAACCGATACCGCACCGGATCGCAGGTCGATGTTCACCTCGATGCCGATACCGTCGTTGAAGTTGGTGTCTTCGATCCCCATGGCCACCTCCAGTGGCGCGGACGGACCATCGCCGTTCGTGGCTATCACCTTGATGAGATAAACGCCGGCTGCCGTCGCCGCGCCGTTGATGAGTCCGGACGAACTGATCACCATGCCGGACGGCAGACCATTCGCGGTCCATGATGTCGGCGAGTTGGTCGCCTGCATCTGATACTCGAAATACTGCCCCTTGCGATAGCCGAGGACGGAGGTGGTGTTGGAAATGACGGGAATGGCCATGATTATTGGATGGTTGCTTTGCCGAGACTGTCGGGTTCATCGCCGGTAAGGGTCGCCTTCAGTCCGTTGAACGCGACGAGTCCCCGCGGGTCGGTCTGGTGGTCGTCCGTGTCGAAGCGAACGAGACGGCCGCGCAGGATAAAGTTTGCGGTCGTCATCGTGGTTTCAGTCGCCTCGGTGGCTCCGTAGATCACACGGTCCACGACGCAGGTATCGACGGAATCGACTGGCTTGCGGACGATGCGCAGGCCGAAGCCGTGCGATGACGGAACACTCGTGAGCATGAAGCTGTGATCGAGCGAAGGAGGCAGGAACGTGACATCCGCGATGTTGCTCGGGCTTGGCGGGTTTCCCGATGGTAAGCCGATGTCGATGGCAACGCCCCAATGAACGAGGGTGTTCGAGTTGAAGACGGCGGCGACGAACGAGAAATCGAGCGAGAGCCGCTTGCCGAGTCGCAGTTGCTTGCCGTTGACGTGGATGCGGAACAGCTCGCGGGAGAAGTCCGTCGGGTAAAACACCTGCTCGCCCGCGATGACCTGTTCAACCTGATAAAAGCCGCGTCCGTCCCATGCGTAGAATCCCGGGGCGGTGAGCTTGGTTGAGCGGCGGCCGAGATAGCCGGGGATCACCAGAGGCGCGGCGGTGTTGGTGTATTGATAGATCACGCCGGTCGCGGGTGATGCAGGGAGGACATTGGCCGTGGTGAAGACCAGCGGATCGACATGCACGGCGGGCAGCAGGCCGCCCACTCGCGGAAGGTCGGCGGGTTTGATCGACGGGACATCCTTCGCCTCGATCTTCTGGCGTGTCGGAAACACCTCGAAGAGTGTCGGCAGTTCCCACGCAGCGATGACGGTTTGTGAAGTGGAGCTGACGCCGGGTGGCGAGGTAGGGATGAATGTTTCCAGGTCTTCCACGCGCTCGCCAAGGTCATCAAGGATCAGTTGCAGCCCCTCGATTTGGGCGATGGTATGACCGTGCGCCTGAAATGCCGACACCGGGCCTGCGGTGGAAATGGTGACGACATAGCCGTTCAGCGCGGGCGCTTCCGCAAACGTGATGCTGAGATCGTCCTCGCCATCGAACGTGACGGCCAGCGGTTCGACGATGGCGCGGCTTCCTCCGTTCTGGCGCACGGTGACATGCAGGTCGCGGGTGCCAAGGTTGTGGCTGATGGTGAAGTCCGAGTTCACCCCGTCACCGACGGGGGTGACGTAATGCTGTGAGCCGGTGATGATCTGGTCGGGCGTGAACGGCACATACGTCCTGCCATAGGGCGGCCGTAACCAGTCGATGTTGGCGGCGGTTTCGAGTCCTTCCCAGTTGAGTTCACGAATCAGGGAGATCGGAGCGCGGAACGGCGTGAGCGTGTAGGTTTTGTCAGGATCGTTCTCATCTTGAATTGCGACTTCGATTTCCAAGTCGGGCTTTACTTCGGCAGCTCCGCGCAGTGCGGCGGCGATTTCGGCGGTGTTGAGATCGAGGATGACGGTCGGATCACCGGGCGGCGCGGAAAACACAGCGACTTCGATCAACTCCTGGTCAATGCCGGCCATCTCGCCGTTGAAGGTGATGTGGGCGATGTTGGTCGCCGGGTTGCTGACGGAGAAAGATCCTCCATCGTCAGCCAGCACCGTGAGCGCGTCCTGAATTTCCTCGGGTCCGTCGTCCACGGACAATTCACGGGTCTTCTTGAACCCACGGCGCAACTGATAGGTGCCCTTGAAGGTCGGCTGGATTTTGAGTGCTTGGATTTCGGGCCAGAGCGTGGTGGCCGATGCCCCGCCTGCTTGCACCTCGCTCACCGTAGGTGCGGGCGGCACGATCAATTCAAAGCTCGCAGTCGATGCGAGCGGCGCCTGCACGAGCCGGACCTCGTGGCGATATTGTCCCGCCACCTGCGTCGAGCGAACGCGCACGAACGAGACGGGCCGCAATTCGGAAAGCAGTCCCCCGGCGGAATATCCGGATAGGGCGATTTCCTGCAGGCCGGTGGAAATGATCCACGAGCCATCCTGTTTTCCGACCACCGCGTCATCCAAACCGATGGCGGCGAGAGCGGTTTGCACAGCGCCCGCCGTGGCATCGTGGGAAATCGACGCGGTGTCTTGGCCGTCCACACGCAACACGAAGAAGCCAGATGTCGGACGGGCATCGACGAATCCGATGGAGGCGCGGATGTGCGTCACAATCCTCTGGACCTCGATGGGCGATCCTTCGAGCGACTCGGCGAAGCGCAGGCCGATGCGCACCTTGTCACCCTGGACGAAGGCCGGGAATGAAATCGCGCTGCCGCCAAGCGTCGTGGTCAGCCTGCGGGTGGTGAGATTGGCGTAAACGGTGGCCTGCATGGGGATGTCCTGCCCATGCCTGCCGCGTCAACTCACAGCTCGAAGTAAGCAGCGTCGAACTTCGTCATGCCGTAGGGAAACGGCGGCTCCAACCCGGCCGCCTGCTCCGCTTCCTCCTCTTCCTTGCCCAGGCGTTTGGCGAGAAGTCGCTGTTCCTTGTCGAGGCCGAAGCCGTCTTTGGTTTCATCACTCATAGAGACCAGAACCTCCCTGCCAGATTGCGGTTGCGCAGCACTTGGAGAGCTTCGTTGAAGGCGTCGTTGCCGGGTGCGAGCAGGGTGCTGAAAATCGAATCAGCTATGCCGCCCAAAAGGCCGGTTCGGAGTTGGATTGGCTGGATGGGTGTCGGGTCCGGAATCCGCTGTGGCGCGTGGCACAAGTTCCAGAACTGGTCATGCTTCACGAACGGGGTCCAGGTGTCATCCATCGGCAAATCGGGTGAATATCCGGGTGGCGAGAGAAAATAGATGGTGGCGATCTTGATAGCGTCGAACTCTGGATCAGCGGTTCCTTCCAGCAGGTTGCCCATATCGACCTCTACAATCGGCTTGTATTTGGATGTCACGGTCAGCCACGGGCGTTTCCGCGGAGGCGTGGATCTGCCATAGTTGATGACGAGCAACGCACTGTAACTGTCGAGGAAGGGATTTCCTTGGATGACATCCAGCTTGGCCGCCGCACGATCCACGTAGAGCACCACGTCGCATGCACTCAGAAGCGGCGACTCACCGTCCGATTCGTATTGAACCTCCTGAATGCCGGAATTGAGATTGCCTTGGAACACGACCTTTTCATCGGTCACACCGAACTGGATGAAGAACTCGGGCACTGCCTCGAATTCCACGGCGATGTTCCCCGACATCGAAACTGAAACCGATTCGGCATCCGCTCCCTTGCCGATGATGCGTGTTCCCGTGACGATAATCTGCGGCGACTCGGTGATGAGCGCGTCCACCGATTGATCCTTTTCCGGGCGCGATCCGGTTTCCTCTTCGATCCGGTCGAGCGTGCGCTCGGTGGCGAGTATGGCCAAAGTCGAAATTTCCGGTTCCACTCCGTTGACGAAGCCGGGGCGGATGCGGAACACCCACTTTTCGGCGATGTCGCTCCATTCCGGCACGATGGTCCATGGATGCACCCAACGTCGGGATGTTCTGACAAACCGCAGCGGCAGGCGGCGCGAGACCTCGTCGATCATGGCGTTCCATGTCTTGTGATTGATGATCGGAACTTTGCGTTTCATGTCGGGATGAACAGGTGGCGACCTGCGGCTTTCGCATTCGGGTCTTTTTTGAGATCGGCTTCGCTCGGTCGGCGCTCTTGAAATTCGTAGCGGATGTTGTGGTGAACAATCTGGAACACCTCCTCGATGGAACCGCCGTCGCTGGATGCCCGCAGGAACGCGAGCGGATAGTAGCCGAAGCCGTCGAGCGGTCCTTTGGCTGAGTCGGTCTGAACGATTTCGACGTTCTCACTCACCTGCTCGCCGGCCTTGTTTTCCTTCACACCGGAAATCCCACCGCTCACCGACTGCTTCACCTTGAGCGAAATGTAAATCCGCCCGTCCTTTGATGCCTTCTTTGGATCCAGCTTGAGCGCCGGATAATCCTTTCCGGTTTCGCGGTTGCCATCCTTGTCGCGGTTGTCGATGCGGCGTTTCTGCCCGCTCTCGGTGATGACTGGAATCAGATCGTTGACGGTCCCGGGCGAGACTCGCACCGATGATCCACTCACCATGACGCGGAACGGATGGCGAAACATCTGGTTATCGCGGACGCGCACGATGGTTCCGTGAGGCGTGACACGCACGTCGATCCCGTCGTCTGGGACGATTTTGAGCGAATCAACCCAGCGCACGAGGCGTTCCCACGCATCGCGCACCTTCTCGCCTTTGCGCACTTTGATTTCACGCGTCGTCATTGCTTGCTGGCCTTTTCATAGATCTCCTCAACCCAGCCGTTCGGCGGTGAGAGCAGCCATTCGTTTTCGATGCGCCACACGTCGCCGTTCTGTGAAATCTTCGGTGGCATCGCCATCCAGGTGCGGCTGCCGAAATCGACTTCAGCAATCGAGTCCGGCGCACCCGGGATGCTGGAATAGACCTTTCCGATGTCGTTGATCGCGTTCTTGGGAATCTGCTTCGCCGACCATGTGCGCGTGACGCGGGCAGTCATCACGGCATAGGTCGAGGTGCCGAACATGGGGTTCTTCTCGCCCGGCTTGGCTTTGCCCTTACCGCCGAGACCGCCTTTGCCCTTGGCCTCCTTTGGCATGAACTCAGGGAACTTGAGCGGGCCACCCGGTTCCTCGTAATAGCCGCCGTAGGTTGCCTTAATCTCCTTGAGATTGGGATGCGACTCAAGCGGCTCTTCGGAAAAGTCGAAGCCGAGGTTCCATTGTTCGGTTTCCGCAGGTTCGGGCTCCTCGTCACCGGCGTATCCCTTGTAGGTGACGGTGACGATCCAGCCGTCGGTGCCGTCGTTGAGTGCCTGCCAGGTCCGGCTCTGTTCGACCAGCCCGTGAAACCGAGCATGCCCGACCGTGGTGACCTCGCCGATGCTCTTGGCATGATAAGACACGGCGAATGTCGAAATCATGTTTTCGTCCCTGCCGCCGCTCGCGCCTTCGAGGATGGTGTTCTCAGCCATGGCTTACGCAAAGACCGCCTCCCCCGGTTCCGGGGTAGTGCCCCTGTTCTTGGTGTTGTCGTGAATCTTCTTGAGCCAGTCGGTCTGCCGCTTGTTTTCCTCTAGCAGCCCTGCGTTTGCGCTGCGGCCGAAGAGCATGTTCATGGATTGTGCGAAGGAGCCGAGCTGTCCTGACCCGCCCGCGATGACTGCCGGGGCCGCTGGTTTTTCGGACGCCGCCGCCATGCCGATCTGCTTGCCAGTCTTCGCCGGAGGAATGGCCGCTTTGATGCGCTCCACGGTGTCGCCGAACTCACGCTTCATGCCGGACGTGTCGATGGCTTCCGCGGTGTTTGCGAAGGTCTCGCTGAATCGGGTCTTCACGTTCTCACCGGCTTCTGCCAGACGTTGGGCGATCTTCTGTGCGGCAGGTTCCAACAGGTCACCGGCCTTCGAGAACCGCGCCGCCGCGTCTTCATCGAGGATCGCCGCGCTCTCGCGGATCGTCTTCTGGATGCCGTTGAACGCATCCTCCTTGCCGAACAACTCGGCCAGCGGGCGCGCCACCTCGATGATTTCCGAGAATCCTTTTTGAAGGAAACTGATGGCTGATAGAAAAATGCCGATGATGGCATTTCCCATCCCGCTCCAGAACTCGGGAGTCGTCAGGATTTGGAAATACGTCACCGCTGTTTTGAAATACTCGACGATGTATTGGCCGGTGGCGGCGATGGTCGCCCGCAGAGTGGCCCATAGGAAATTCACGCTTTGTGCGAACGCCAGTTTGAGCGACGACCAGACAAGGTTGAGTGCCTCGCCGCTGCGGAAGATCGCGACAAGGAACTGGCCGGCCTCTGCCAACTTGGGCTTTGCCATTTCCACGAATTCGAGGAACTGCGGCGTGATGGATGCGAGTGCTGCCGCCAGTGGTTTGCCCACTTCCTCAAATCCCTGATTCAGCGCGGCCTTGATCTGGACGGACGCGTCCGCAGTCGCCGCCGCCGTGCCGCCGACCTGCTTTTCGATGGCGGCGAGCACCAATGCTTGCGCCTCGTGCATCCGATTGGACTCGGCCAGTGCCTTGATCTTGGCCTTTTCATCCTCAGTGAAGGTGATGCCCGAACGCCGCAAGGCGGCGAGTCCGTTGATTGGATCGTTGAGTGCCTTGCCGAGTTGGACGGCGTTCTGTTCGGCGGTGCCAAACCCGGCCGCCGCCATATCCACCGCCGCCTGCGTGGCCCGATCAAAATTACCGCCCAACTCGTCGGCGGTGTTGGCGAGTTCCTTGAAGGTGAGAAGTTTCGCCTGGGTGAGTTGGATCGCATTTCCATCCGCTCCAGTCTGCAACTCGATCTTGTCCGCGAGGTTGTTCAACCGCTCGGCCACCGCGTCGGATTGGTCGCCGAACAGCCCCATGGATTTGGCGATGTTGCGGACGCGGGCGTCGGCGGAGTTAGCCGCCTCACCCGACAGGATCAGCTTGTAGGTCAACGCGCCAATCGCCGCGCCTGCGGCGGCCACAGCGGCGGCGACAACTGCCGTTCCCTTGGCCACGGATTTCATGGCGCTGCCCATCGACGCGAAACCCTTGGATGCGCCCGACGACATGCCGGCCATCGAGTTTTTTAAGCCGCTGGTTTCCGACTTGGCAGTCTTCAACGCGGACTGGAATCCAGCCGTATTGAGTGTCAGCAGTGCGGTGAGCTTGGCCATCTGGCCACGGGTGGCATGTCAATCGAAGCCGGACTTCCCCTTCACGTTGGCGAAGAAATAGAGCAGCCGTTTTTCCATGGAACGTGTCTGCACCCGGAGCGCGGCATTCACACGCGCCCGCAGGCCGTTGACCTTGGCGGCCCACTCCACGGCATTGGTGATCGACGCGCTGATCTCGCCATCCTTCACCTGGATGTCGGTGCTTCCGGGCGCGGCGTGGCGCGACACCCATGCGGGCACGCGGATCTTTCCAACGCTCTGCGCCGCGGTCGCCCATGCCGATGCCAAATAGCCGACCCGTGCCTTCTTCGCCTTGATCAGTTCTGCGATCAGCGCCTTCGGTGCCTTGAGCTTGGTGCCGCCCTTGGCCACGCGCATAGTCCCACTTTTCCGCCGCGACTTGAGCACCGAGCGCATTTGCGCCAACGAATCCACATCAGCCCGCTTCGGATCGGACACCCCGCGAAACACGGCGCGAATGTCGCCGGTGATCGCCTGCTCGCCGAGCTTCTTTGCCTTCACCCCGCGTGTGCTGCCACGGTTGGGCGGAGTGAAATCCAACAGGTGCCGGATGAAGCCGCGGACCTGTTCCTTCATGAATGTCTCGCCGTCGCGCTTCGAGTAAGCGGCGAGGCGGTCGGCGGCCCGCTGGAACTCATCGACATGCAGTTTGAATTTCACCTCATCACCCATCGTCATCGTCGCCATCGTCAACCATGCGGTCGATGAGTCCGATCAGCTCGTCCGGCGCGAGTGCCTGCATCGTCTCTTCGGTGGGTGGTTCAAGCGTCCAGAGATTGGCCGCCTGAAGTGAGCAGTGGTAATACTGGAGGGCACGCGCCATCGGCAGCCGCCAAATGATGAAGTCCTCGCTCCAACCGGTGTCCTTGGCGATGGTGAACACCGCGCTCGCCAACCAGCCGGGGTTCAGGACTTTCCCGGCGCATCGTCCTCGCTGGACGGATACTTGCTTTCGACGCGGACGCTGGATGCGGTGAGCATCGCGTTGATCCGGTTGATTTCCGCCATCAAACCCGGGAGCATGTCGAAAGTGACATTGAGAGAGAACTTGAGCACACACCGATCCACGGTGTCATCACGAACGGCGTCCGCGATGTCATCTTCATCCGCCGACTGCATCCATGCAAATGCCATGATCTGCCGCTGCTCTTCCAAATCATCAAGCTCCAACGGTGGATCATCCTTGCCACGGGTGAACATGGTGAGCTTGAGCAGATAGGCCAGTTGCATCGAGCCCATGGTGTATGGACGCAGCTTGAGGTTGCCGATCCGACGTTCACCGTTGTCGATCATGCCAGTGGCAAGTTGAAGTTCGCGGTCGTTCATAATGTTAGAATTCGGAAAGGATTTGCTCGCGGGTGGCCTTAGATGCCTCGTCAGAACCGCTCGGCACGATGGCGATGCGCTTGCCTTTGCGGATCAGCAGCATCGGGCGCATCGTCTTGACCTTGTCGAGCAGCCGGTTGTGCTGGTCGTTCATCGCCCGCAGGTAGGCGATGGGGTGGTTGGCGTTGGCCTCGCACCAGGTAAGTGACTCGTAACGCTTGCGGAACTCATCAAACGTGATGCTTTCCGCCACCTCGATGGGTTCAAAGCTGATTTTGGCCGCGCCGTCCATGAGCCAGGTTACGGTGCGTTTCGCGCCGTTGGGCGTCTGTTCGACCGTGTCGGAATAGGCGGCTTCGGTGGCAAACATGCCGCCGCTTGAGAGTGCCGCAGCGACAAGCCGGGTGTTGCGGCTTTCGGTGGGTTTCGTGTCGTGATCGCGCACGACGCTGATGGTGGTTCCTTCTTTCATGGGTGATTTTCAGGTGATCGTTGAAAATGGATGCGTCATACCGCGCCTGCGGCGGGATGGTTCACTCCCGACAGTTCGAACGAGTTGTAGTCCTCGTTGGTCTGGGAGTTCTTGACGGTGGTGATGATGGTGGTTCCGCCCGTGATCTGCTCAGGCACGTAGGCGGCGGAGGCTCCACCCAGCAGGGATTCATCAGCGACACCCCGGCCCTTGACGGTAAAGCTGAAGGACGGGTCATAGCGGTTGCCCGTCTCGAATGCGCCGTCGCTCTTCTTGATGATCTTGTGTTCGAGCTGCTTCTGCACGTCCACGCTCTCCACGAGGGCGGCGGTGACGCACTTGACTCCGATTTCGTTGAACGCGGCGGGCATGGAATTGTTGAATGTTAGATGTCGTCGTAGGCGACGGCCTGAATCTCGAAGCCGGGGAAGTCGTCGTTGCTTTCGGTCACCTTGACGGAGGTCACGAACGAGACGCCCTTGGTGATCGCCCCTGCGGCGACATCGCCAAAATTCACGGTGCCTTTTCCGGATAGCGTGATGCTTCGGGTGATGAGCTTTTTCGGCTTCGCCACAACGGTGACGCCAAGCGAATCCCGCAGCGTAGCCACTTCGATGGATGAGTCCGCAGACGCTTCCTGGGCGTGGCCGGTTGCGGGCGCGAGTCCGTGCAGGTTGGTGACTCCGAAGGTGGCGGGCATGACTCTTACGGCGTGTTGTCAACCGGCGTCCAATCCACACCGAGAATCCCCTCGATGGTGGTAAGCCAGCGGTCGTCATCCGTGATGGCGGTGGAGTTGGCTTTCGTCCTGAAACCACCAATGATGAATCCATTCGCCGCAGGCAGCACGCCTTCCATGATGCCCTTCACCGAATGGGCGAGAGTGGCGTGTTGGGTCCGGTTGTCAGTGGGTGACGACACGAGGATTTTCACCGTCGCTCGATGCAGTGGGCCGACCACGTTTTCAATCGAGTCTGCCAGCACGAGAATCGCATGAGATTCGGGCGTGCGGATGTCGGAGGAAGTCCCGGTGAAAACCTCGGGAGTGGGAACAAGCTGCGCGGAGGTGAAAAGGCCGGCCAGGTAATCTTCGATGGCTTGGTTCATGTTGGTAATTTTCAGCGGCGGGCCACCCGGTATTCGATGATGCCCGCGCCGGGCTTGCGGTTGATTTCCTCGATCTTGTGGCGCTCGCCGCCGATGAGGATCGTGTCGTTGTGGGCGGGCGGCGGAGTTGGCAGGTGTGCCACGAGCAACCTCACGGTGAGTGCGCCGTCCTGGGTAAAACCGCCTTCCTCAAGATCGACGGCCAGTCCGCTTGGCGAGACCATTGCCTGATAGTCCTTGCCACCGATGGTCACCGGCACGCCCGCGTCACGCAGGATTTCAACGAATGCCTCGGCAGCGGCGGCTTGGATCGCGTTCACGCACCGAGCCGCGTGTCAATCGGCTGGAACCTCTGAAATATTAAGAGATTGCGGTGAACTCACCTTCGGAAAAGATTCCGTCACATTTGAGGCACTTCTTTCCGGCGAGATCAGAAGTCCTTTCAATAGACTCTCCGCCACAATGCTTGCATACGAGAGGGTCTTTGCGTTCGTCATACTGATCAATCTTCAAGCAGGATCGGCAAATGAAATCAGATTCGTTACCCGCATACTTTTTCAGAATATCGTCGCATTCCTGTCTTGTTGGTTCGTGCCCGACAATTGTTCGTGCGATCTCTTTGATCTGATCGACTTTCCCTGGATGGTAAAAATGATGCCGCTTTCCTTTAGGATATTCAATGTAAGGATTTCCATCGTCCCAAGCTTCAACACTGAAGCCACAGCGATCACAGGTGAATTCATAACAGGCAGCCATAGTTTTCCTGAAGAAAGGTTGAATTAGCTCTAGCAAACCCAGAATGCCCTCGGCAAGGCTGAAGCTCCTTTTCTTGCCCCACTCCAAACAAAACACCCCCTCCCGGTTTCCCGAGAGGGGGCTGACATGACAAACGAACCAATCAAATCGTTTATGCCACCGGACGAATGATGCGCTCCAGCATCGGCTTGTTGCCCGGAGCGAAGCCATACATCAGGGTGAAGCTGACTTCCTGCTTGCCGAGGCGGCCGTCGTAACGGTCGCGGACCTGCATCGACAGACCGGTGCGCGGGTCGGTGACAACGCGGATCACGGTGTCGCCGGTGTTGGCGGGCACGTCCGGCACGCGGGCAGCCATGATGAGGGACTCGCGGATACCAGCGAAACCAACCAGACGCTCGGCGTTCTCAGGCAGCGCCGAGTATTCGATCACGGCGAACCCGTTCACGTCAGGCAGCATTCCGCTCACTACCACGTTGCTGGCAGCGGGAGTGATGTATGCCTTGTAGAGGGCTTCGTCCTTTTGCAGCGAGTTATAGTAGTCCGAGTTGACGAACATAAAGCGGCCCATGTCGGGAATGAAACGCTTGTTGAGCTTGGTGCCGATGTCCACGACCGAGTCGCGTCCGAAATCCAAGGCAGCCACTTCGGTCTTGTTGTTGAAGTTGGCGTTCACGATGAGTGCCATGAGGTCATCGCTGACCTTTCGGCCAAGCGCGTATGCCACCTTGTCGGCGTAGCGTTGGTTCAGATCAATCTCACTGGTGGAACGCTCCACGTCGGTGATCGCGTAGCCAGCGTATGCGTGCTTGTCGATCTTGACGGTGACATCGACTTGCGCCTGGTCGTCGGGGACGTAGCCGGTAGCGGGATCGAAGTCATGCGCCACGGTTGGAGTGACGATGTGGGTGACGATGTCCTGATTGAACTTCACGCTCGCGGACGAGAAATCCGTGGCGATGCGGCTCAGGAGCGGGAACTTCGCGAGCAAGGTGTTGAGCGCCGTTTGGGCGATCAGCGGAGAATTGACGGTAGCGTTGCTATTGGACATGGCGGCTTAGCGGTTGAAGTGAGTGGCGAGGTGTTGGTGATAGAAGGCGGCGGCTTCGTCGGGCTTGTTGGCGTTCACCAGGCGCGTGTATTCGGCGACGAGGTCTTGAAGCGAAGTGGCTTGGGTGACGGCGGCCTGGTTGTCCCCTGCGGGAGTGACGCGGGCGGGCATCGTGGTGCCGGTCGAGGCGACGACGCGGGCCACCTCTGTCTGGACTCGCCGGTCGAAGTCGGCTTGCGATGCTTCAAGCTCGGTGATGCGGGATTGCAGCGCGGCGACCTGTTCGTTAGCCGCGCCGCGTTCGCCGTTGAGCGTGTCGAGCTGTGCTGAAAGCGTTTCCACTTCTCCGCGCAGGGTCGTGACGGTGGCCGCCTCTTCGTTGAGAAGTTCGGTCTGGGCTTGGTAATCCCGCTGGAGGTCGGCGACCTGCGTGCGGGCTTGGGCTAGTTCGTCTTCGATGGTTGTGTCCATTGACCGTGCGCCCGTGTCAACCGACGCATGATAGACGCGGAGACGGTGCATGGCGTCGGCACGACCAGTAACCATGCCCGCGAGGTTGTGGCGCTGTGCCTGCTTGCCACTGAAGGTCTGGCCTTCCATGGCTTCGGCGGGAATCGCACGACCCTTGGCGAGAACTGCCGCATGGAATTCCCCGGCGATTTCCGCGAGGTTGGAACTGATGAGTTCACGCTGGTCGTCTGTTAGCGGGGTGCCCGGTGCCCCCATCGCCTTGTATTTGCCGACGGAGAAGACTTCGACCTTGATGCCCGCCTTATCGAGAGCCGCGCTGTTGTCGATCACGGCCTGCACCACGCCGATGGAGCCAACTTGAGCGGATGGCGTGGCGTAGATGGCGCGTGCCTGGCTTGCCACCCAATAGGCGGCGGAGCACATGAGGCCGGACGAGAACGCATAGACTGGCTTCTTCTTGTCGAGAGCGGCGACGGCATTCGCCAGTTCCGGAGTGCCGGCCACGGTTCCACCGGGAGAGTCGATGTTGAGGAACACCGCCTTGATGTCATCTCGTCCCGCGGCTTCCCGAATCGCGTCGCCGATCTCTTCGGAACTGGTAGCGCCGAAGAAGATACGGGCGAACAGATCGGGCTTGCGAAGAATCGGGCCTTCGATGGCGACCACGCCGATGCCATCCT
>Ga0315901_10000968_pt1 | contig 41484 bp, 37 predicted proteins | sample LakEriMetagenome_10_FD_203761 | JGI IMG/M metagenome (GOLD analysis project Ga0315901, IMG submission 203761) | Freshwater fungal communities from buoy surface, Lake Erie, Ohio, United States - Buoy 2 MA116 | ecosystem: Environmental > Aquatic > Freshwater > Lake | place: USA: Lake Erie, Ohio...
GCGTTGTACGCTTGGATTAATTCTTACAACACTTGTAGCTTTAAAGCATCGCCGCCCTAGCTCAGTCGGTAGAGCGTCGCTCTCGTAAAGCGAAGGCCATGAGTTCGATTCTCATGGGCGGCTCCATCAATAGAATTTAAGCTATCCTCTCTTGGTGCACGATCTAAAATTCGAGTTTTTTGGCTAGAGCGTCCCATACCCAAATAGAAAATAATTCCAAGATTCTTAACACAATTGCTATTAAAGGAATAATTTGCTACACCTAGGGGATGTCACCTTTCAATCCTTACATAAATTTAGATAAACGAATTAAATCTCTGTTACTTCACATTGATAAAAAGTTCTTGAACTCATTTTATTCGAAGCAATATTTGTATTATTTATTGCGGTGGACGTTGCGACCTAATTAAATCTCCCCCAATAAGCGACATGGAATTCTGGCAAGTCTATGTGACAAGTATGGATCAGATAAAGGGTCTCTGGCTATACAGAGCGCCACTTACCCCTGGCCACCACATTTATATAACTACTGGTACGAAAAACAATTTTTCCCCCTGAGAAGCAAGGTTTCAAAGGTTTTAGAGATTGGAATAGGAACAAATAATCCCAAACTTTCCTCAACTATGGGCCTAAAGGCAAACCCTGGAGCAAGTCTGAGAGTTTGGAGAGAATTTTTTCCTAATGCAAAGGTTTACGGGGGGCATCGACAAACAAATCCTTTTTGAAGAGCAGAGAATAAGCACTTATTATGTTGATCAAACAAATTCAGCTTCTATTCAATCGATATGGGAAAGAATTGGTTTAAATAAATTTGATCTGATTGTGGATGACGGGTTGCATACTTTTGAAGCAAACTCCACTTTACTAGCAAACTGCATAGGAAAATTATCTGATACAGGAGTTTATGTAATTGAGGATATTAGGGTTGACGATGCTATGAGAAAATGGAAATTATTTCTAAAAGTGAAAAAGGAAATTTAATTTAAGTGGATAATTTGTAAAGGTAAGAGTTGGCGGTTTCCCCAGGTTATCTTGATAGTATTGAGCCCAGATTAAAAAGCCCAAACATTACTTGATCCCCAGTAAGCACAAAGCGCTTAGTCGAAGAAAAAAATTATTGTAAAGAAAAGTCATATCTGCATTCTTCATTTTAGGATAATAGGACTTAAGCCTGTAATTGACAATTTCTTTCAGGAGCGCCACTGCGACTTGAGAAAATTATTTTCAGCGTTGAGGGGGGTTTTCACTATGATCAAAATCCGGCATTTATTGGTAACTAACCATATTTATGATGAAGTTTTGAAAGGGTGATCCAATTGTTTGTACTCACGGGCGGTTCAGAACCCATAGCATCTTAAAGCTAAGCGCCAATAGAAGTTTAATGGTCATGACTAGATTAAATTTGATAGAAAAAATTACTCAACTACGTAATTTAGAAATATATTTTAGCAACTCGTTAGGTTTGTAACTGATTCCCATCCCCGCCCCATCATAAAAGTGTTTGTGAGGTTCTTCCTTAAAGTATATGAAATCTCGCCCATTTTCTTGAGAGAAAATTCTCAATTCATCAGTTTCTTCACAATTATCACCCAAAATAATTGCTTTTGGACTAAGTTTTGTTCGAATTGAAGAATACTCGCTCGCTTCATAGCTCTTTGAATGGTCGCTATCATTGATAAAAATATCTATTTCAAAATCAATTTTCCGCAATGTTTCTAAAGAATCGCCAATGATTACATTTCCAAACCGCTTAAATGGATCTCTGAGCAAGTGGCCGGCGAATGGATTTATGTCAGTCCCTAGATAGCTACCTTCAAACCCCTCCTCACAATTCTTGCTCAGCGCGGCACATATAACGAGTGCTCCTACTCCATGGTGAACACCTGTTTCAACAACCCATCTAGGTTTGGTAACTCTAATAAATGTGTACCATCCAACTCTTCGCGCAATTTTCATAGAACTATCTCTTAATTCAGGTTGACTATCACGGAAATTAATGAGAATTCTCTCTAGTTCTTGGTTGGACCCTATTTCCTCAAAAAGTTCATTAACCTCTACTAATGGAGTATGCGTAATATGTGAAATTATGAAGGCCAAATCCTTCTTATTGCGTTCTGTGATGTCATAATAATAGTTACTAAATTCTGTTTGCTTGAACGACCATTGTTTAGCTAATTTTAGTTTTTCTTTATACGGTCCCAATGCCCGCTTTCTTCTACTATATATTCTGATAACTTCACGAAGAATGGGCACTCTCTTTGCCAGTACCTTCAAAAACTTCACCCATTCTCCTATTGCCTTAGATGTTAGTAAAGAACCGTCTCTTTAGTCAGTACTGCTATTCTATACAAATGTCCCCTCTTTTTATGATCTATCTATCATGATCATGACACACGAATTCAACCTTTATTCAGAAAATTGGCTCTAAACTACGCTGTGAGGATGAGCCACTGTTTCGCCATACTCAGTCAGCTCAATGAAAATGCTTTAAATGGGTTTTTGAACTTTAACGCGAAAGAGTTGTGTATTGTTTTGACCAAGATGGAAGGTGCTAATAGTGAGCGTAGTATTTGCAACCCTCTTTAGCTCTGCTTACCTTTTGCAAGGCCTGGCCTTGGTGGACTCTCTTATTGAAAAATACCCAGAAAGTAAAATTTATTTGGCCTTGCTTGATGACTTTACCATATCAACCTTTAGAGAAAAGTACTCAAATTCCAGTAGGGTTATTTTTGACAATAGTTCCATAAAGAAAAAGTATGAAAAGCGAATAAGGAATTCTGAAAGAATCAGCGAAGTTATTTTCAGTTTGAAACCCGATGTGATAAGTGAGGCGATGCTGAATGTAAAAGGCGAAATGTACTTTTATTGTGACGCAGACTTGTACTTTTTTAATCGATTTAATTTTGAAAAACTAACACAGGATGTGGTCTTAACAGAACATTTATTCCAAAATAATCTTGCAGGTCATTCAGTTTATGGAAAGTTTAATGGAGGACTTGTTGGGTTTTCTAAATCTTTAGATTCGTTAAAATGTTTAGAGTGGTGGAAAAATAAATGCCGAGAGTCTACAGCTCATGATCCCTTAAAAGGCATCGTAGGAGATCAAAAATATTTAGAGAATTTTTTAGATTTGGTTCCATCAATAAAAGTAATGAAAACACCCTCTATGAATCAAAGTGTTTGGATGTTTGATGATGATTCTTGTGTATCGAATGGACCAAAGGTCAACGGGCAGTTAGTCTATAGCTATCATTTTCATAGACTAAGGCCTTTCAAATTTGTTTTTAAGACAGGGATAAATCAGTATGGGAATATCAAGTGTAGACCCGATGTTTATAAATTCATCTATAAACCTTATCTAATTGAGTTAGAGAAACAGAAGAAATCTATAAAAACAATAGATTTAAAATTTCCTAAATTGAATCTACGTGAGTTTAAACGCTTTGAATGGTCCTTAGTATAGAATGAAGAATTCTTACGAAGCCAGTTTCATATTCGGAAGGAATGGTAGATTTGGGTTAAGTTTCTCTGACGCTCTCAAAGGAACAGAACTAGAAATTTTCGAATATGGCTCTGCAGAATACGATGAGGGCGTTAAAAACTTAGTTCGCTACCTAAAAAAGGAAAAGCGCTTACTCATTATCTGGTGTCTAGGAAATGGAAATAGCGCCAATGTGACTAGGCTAAATCGAGAGCTGCATCTTCTTAATGAACTACATTGTCAATTGGTACGAAATAGAGTCCCATATACAAATTCTTTGTTTATCTATATCTCGACCGGTGGAAAGATGTACGGTATTAATGCGGGACAAGTTGACGAGAATTCGGTGAATTTGCCTGTGGGGTTATATGGTATCCAGAAGAGAGAATGTGAGCAGTTAATTGAAAATAAGTTCGCACAACAATTTTTTTTCTCTTCTGTTTTTAGAATTGCAAATGCCTATACGCTTAAATTAGATAATAAAAAGCCACAAGGCTTTTTAGATTCTTGCCTTTTAGCGGCGGAATTTGGTAAAAAAATAGAGTTCGTGGTTAATCCTAATTCTCGCAGGCAGTATGCACCCCACAGAGACTATGTAAAAGCAATTCTCAAGGTAATTGGGCATTTACCTGAGTCAATTTATGGCATTTACAACCTAGCTCCAAACTTTACATATAGCCTTAGTGAGATTATCGACATATTCGAGTCACACTTCAGAAAAAAAATATGTGTTGAGCCTTGGGAAAAGTGTAACCTTTACTACGATACTGTAGTACTAGATAGTGTCAGACTAAATAACAAAGAATTCTATGAACCTTGGCAAAGTATAGAACTGAATTTGAAAGACTTGATATAATAGATATAAGAATTGCGAACATTGTTTTTCCGTTGGAGTTCTTGGAACTCTTAATGACTCTCAGCTCCCATTTTTCATTCAATGGATGTCAAGTGATCACCCATCAAATGATGGAAAGGCAGTTGCTGAGATTGTAAAAATTGAAATTTCTGGCGATGAAAAGACAATTGAAGAGTGGCTTGGTTCAGATCTATCAAAGGCTTTTGATGGCGTTGAAATCCAGTGGATTGATCCAGCGGTAAATGATGGAGAAACCGGACTTGTAGCTGTTCACCTAGCAACGCCTAATGGCGTTGTACGCTTGGATTAATTCTTACAACACTTGTAGCTTTAAAGCATCGCCGCCCTAGCTCAGTCGGTAGAGCGTCGCTCTCGTAAAGCGAAGGCCATGAGTTCGATTCTCATGGGCGGCTCCATTGTTTAACTGGCAAAACAGCTGCTTTGACGCACAGTTTAAAGGCGGAGCTCTCATGCATGCAACGCGTGAAAGCAATTCATAAAGGAACGCATCTAAGTTTATACGGAGTTTTACCCCATATTTTGTAGAGACTTAATTTTTCGGACACCACAAGAGTTTCTGTTCCCGAAATTTTAGCGAGTAACTGATAGGGTAATGGGGTGTTAGAAGGCGCTCGCGATTAACACACCTTTTGAGAGCCAAGGTGTGGATGTCTGTTCACAAGTGAAGCGCATTGATGTAGTTGTGAGGGGCGTTCCTAGCCAGAGCATAGGAGCAAGTAGAGTCATATTTTTCCAGTACATCAAAAGCCTAGTCGAAACTGGATATAAAGTACGATGCATAATATTTCTATCTTGTGGTCAAGAATCGGATTATGCATTATTTTGCAAGGAGATAGAGAAGACTGGACCAATTTCGGTGTGCTTCATTCAATGCCAGGTACCTATAATCTCTTCTGGCAGGTTTTCAGTTAGAGTGGATGAATCTCTTTCATTCCGATTTAGAACTTTACTATTCGAGGATATTGCAGACTTACTCTTATTGTTGGATATCAGTGTGGCAGCTATTGCACCAAGAGACTTTCCTAATCAAAAGATAGTTTGGGTTGGAGATTTAGGTTCTGAAGTAAATTGGTATGACGGAATTCTTGTCCTGAAGCGAAATTTCGCCTTGGGATTCATAAAGATGATTAGTGTGCTTGTACGAGGGTATTTTTGGAAAAAAATTTACAAAAGTTCTCTAAAAAGTGCGGATAGAATAGTTGCCTGTTCATATTCTTCTATCAAGCCTTTGAAAAGAATAGGTATAGATGCCATGTTTCTTCCCTATCCTTGGCCAAGCCAGGGCCGATTAGACGTAGATATTAGAAGAAAAGAGCCAGAAAAACCAACATTTTTGATGTTTGGAAATTTGAAAGGATTGGGCTGGAGATCACAGTGGGATTTTCTTTTCAATGACCTGTTACCGAAGCTCCGAGAAACTTTTGGTAACCAAGGTTTTAAAATAGATATTGGGGGTATCGAGGATGCGCCCTCTTGGTTGGTAAGCAGATTGATGCCAATAGAAGAAATCGAATTTCACGGTTTTATTCCTAATCTACTTGAGCAGATGTCTAAATCTCATGCAGTAATAGTCCCTCTTGGAGTGCCTGTCGGAAACCGTTCTAGAATTATTACAGCTCTAGGTGGACGGATTCCTGTCATAGCTCACAAAAATGCGGCGGCAGGTAACCCTCTTCTGATCAATGGATTGAACTGTTTGCTCGCCGACAGTGCTCAGGAATTTGTTCATCATATGAGCACGATATCTAGAGACAAAAAACTATCAAAAAGATTGATTGAAAATGCAGAGATAAGTTATGTCAGTTCATTTAGCCCTAGGAACGCTAATCAGCTGTTTCTTAACCTAATAAATGCCCAACTGTATGAATAGGTGCTGCCCGATTATTTCGACCATTATACTATCAATCTGCTCTACAGGCCTTCCGAGTATCGGCTTCAGGAAAGCAACATCATTCAAGCTCAATTTCTGGCCATCTGGAAGTTTCCTTTTTGCAAAGATTCCTTGCTGAAAAGTCGCCCTCGTATCAAGTAGTTCTGAAATGTCATTTTTGTCAACAGGATTTTGCGGTGCATTCCAAACATTGTTTACCGCTGTGCATAAAGCCCTAAATTCAGACGGCTCTAAGGCATTAAGTGCGGCGCTTCCATACATACGTCTTGAGAAAGATAGATGTTTTTCTATAGCGACAGCGCCCAGCGCAATCGCGGCGACACTCATTTCAATGCCTTTTGAGTGATCAGACAGCCCAATGGGCAATCTATAACTTTCTCTGATCTTACTTATTGCATTAAGACCAATTCTTTCTGGCGGGACAGGATATTGTGATTTGCATTGGAAAACCAATACACTTTCAGCCGCACTTATGATTTTCAAAGCCGCATCAATTTCTGCAAAAGTACTCATGCCAGAAGAAATGTGAGCGGAATTGCATTTATTGCAAATGGTGCAAAATAAAGGAATATTTGTGATTTCACCAGAGGGTATCTTTACTATATCCACTCCAGTATCAATTAGCTGTTCTAGTGCTTCGATTGAGAACACTGAACAGCCGAAGTACAACCCATTAGATCTTGCAGCAGAATATAATTCACGCCATTGTTTCTTTGAAGAAGATGTTCTTTGGAAATAATCAAATCTTGATTCTTGACTGAAGTAACTGGGGCTTGGAGCTTGTCGTGTCCTTTCTGCTTCTGCTATGTGCAACGGAATTTAACTACGTTTGCACCCAATTCTGCAGCAGACTCAATCAATTTTGTAGCATTTTCAAAGGATCCATCGTGGACGGATCCCATTTCTGCAACGAGACTTAAGTTATATTGCGGCATTAGGTCATACTAATAGTAGCTAATGTCCCAAATAATATAATTAAGATGTGCATTTCTAATATGGAGCCACCTGAGCCAGATTACACCTTAAGATTTGCTTTTCGTCTAGTCCGCCTGGAAACTCAGAGCAATATTAGTTTTTTCAGCTGACATAGGCGTATTAGTAGGACGTGGGTAAGGGGTAGTATTGCTTTGTGAACGCATGCCTTATCCCTCTCCCAAAAAATTTAATCGTTAGCGTTGGGGCAATAGCTGGGGTGTTGACACATTCTCTAAACCGGACTGGATTAACCATTGTACAAATTACGATTAGCGAGAAGAGTTAATAGTGCAAATAAGAATCAGGGGCGACGAGACATTTTGCAAGACTTCTAATCCTTTAAACTTTTGTAGGAACGGCTAAGATGCTTGTTCAATCTGGGGAGGGAATGAGAGAGCTACCTGACCGCGTGACTGGTCCTAATTGGACTGCAGATTCAGCGGTTGCATTTTTTTATTCAAAAAGGCGTTATAGAAATCTTAACCAAGCCATGAATGTAACAGTGCAGAAAACTCGTATCATTGTTAATACAAGCATCACACTTTTCGAAAATAATATGCGGTCAGTAGACAAAGATGAGTAAACGCCTGAAGAATACCGCAGTTGTGATAGGTGGAGCTGGCCACGTTGGCCTCCCTCTAGCTTTGGTACTTGCAAGTTTAGGTATAAAGACTTACTCATATGATCTTGACGCTGATAAAGTAAAAAAAATTAATAGTGGAGAAATGCCATTTATGGAAGAAGGGGGTTCTGAAGTCTTAAAGCAGGCTCTTTTTAGCGGAATGTTTCAAGCGACCACAGATCCCAAAGTTATAAAAAAGGCGTTCTATATATTTGTTGTAATTGGGACCCCTGTAGATGAACATTTAGGGCCAAATCCAAACACAGTTGTAGAGTCAATACGGAGATTATCAAGTTATTTTGCTAGCGAACACCTTCTCATTTTGAGGTCTACCATTTTTCCAGGTGTTACACGTCGCATCGAAGAGCTTTTAAGCAAAGATTTTGCTGATGTTAGCGTCTGTTACTGTCCAGAGCGAATCCTTGAAGGCAAAGCCCTTTCAGAGATCTATTCACTACCTCAGATTATTGGAGCAAGAAATGATGAGATATTTAAGTTGGCAAACGAAGTCTTTCAAAGAATCGGTGTGCGCTCAATCTACGTCTCTCCGGAAGAAGCTGAGTTAGCAAAGTTGTACACAAATGTTTGGAGATACATTAAATTTGGGATTGCAAATCAATTTTGGATGATGGCCAATAGCGCCGGCGTGGACTATGAAAAGATTAGACTGGCTATTATAGACGGCTATCCTCGGGCTGCCGATCTACCAAGAGCTGGATTTGCAGCTGGTCCGTGTCTCTTCAAAGATACCATGCAATTGTCTTTTTTTGCGCAACAAAGTTTTGCCCTAGGCCATTCTGCAATGATGATCAACGAGGGGACCCCTGGGTATCTAGTGAGCCAACTAAAGAAGAAGTTTGACCTGCGCTCTATGACTGTTGGAATTCTTGGTGTAGCTTTCAAGGGCGACAGCGACGATACTAGAAGTTCATTAGCTTTCAAGCTTCGCAAGATTCTATTGTTTGAAGCGAAAGAAGTTTTGATGGCGGACCCATTGGTGCTTGATGATCGGCTCTTACCTCAATCAGAAGTTATTAAGAGAAGTGATCTTTTAATTATTGGGGCACCCCATAGTAAATATCGAAATTTAGATTGTACAAAGGAAGTAGTAGATATCTGGGGTATCACCGGCAGGGGACCACTAATTTGATTATGAAAATGCAAAGTAAAAGTTGTGACTTCTATAGGAATTCAGAAATTACTGAGTTCTCAATCGTTGCTATTTTGATGCGAAGGGGCATTTCTATACGGCACAGGAGGCGGAGGAAAACTTGAGCACCATAGTTATTACAGGATCAGAGGGATTTATAGGTGGATACCTAGTCCGAGAAGCGCTGTACCAAGGGTATGAGGTGATAGGTATTGATAACTTAAGCAAATACGGAGTGATTAGCTCTTCATATAGCCGAAATAGTGCTTACACCCTGATTGAGGGAGACGCCAGGAATTCTGAACTGCTTTTGGAGCATTTTCGAGATGCTGACCATGTCATTGCCGGAGCGGCAATGATTGGAGGGATTTCATATTTCCACTCTTATGCTTACGATCTTCTTGCCACAAACGAAAGAATAATAGCGGCAACTTGCGATGCTGCAATCAAAGCATTTACCTTTGGGAGGCTAAAGAAAGTTACCTACCTTTCCTCATCCATGGTTTTCGAATCTACAAATTCATGGCCAAGTAAGGAGGGAGATGAAAGACTACACCCACCGCCAATTTCATCTTATGGATTTCAAAAACTAGCCGTTGAGTACTTTGCGCGAGCTGCATGGTCTCAATACCGTTTACCTTTCACTATTCTTAGACCATTCAACTGTGTTGGCATAGGCGAAAAGAGAGCGAAAGGAGATGTTGATATAAGCTCCGGGAACATATCATTGGCAATGAGTCATGTTGTGCCGGACTTAGTACAGAAAATCCTGAAGGGCCAAAACCCAGTTCATATCTTGGGCGACGGAAATCAGATCCGTTGCTATACTTACGGAGGAGACTTGGCCAGAGGTATAGTTTCTTCATTAGAGAACCCAAATGCATTGAACGAGGATTTTAATTTATCCTCACCTGTACAAACTACGGTTCTAGAACTAGCTCAGTTGATTTGGGAAAAAATTAGAGGATCAGATTCAAAGTTTTCATATATACTCGATTCAGGATTCGAGCATGATGTCAAAAAAAGAATTCCCGATGTTGAAAAAGCAAATCGACTTCTTGGTTTCCATGCAAATACCTCTCTTGAGGAGATGTTGGACGAAGTAATTCCTTGGATAGAAAACGCTATTGCGGAGAATTTGATTTAGGAAATTCTTCATCGGCATCAATGATGCGATAGGAATAACCCTGTTCAGCCAGGAATCTCTGGCGATTCTGTGCGAAGTCTTGATCAATCGTGTCTCGAGCGACCACTGAATAGAAGCGGGCCGTGCGGCCATCGGCCTTAGGCCGGAGAATTCCACTGAGGCGTTGCGCCTCTTCTTGGCGTGAGCCGAAAGTTACCGAAACTTGGATCGCAATAGACGCTTCAGGTAGATCGATGGAGAAATTAGCGACCTTCGGGACCACGATACACTTCAATTCTCCCCTTGGGAATTGGGCGAAAAGGTTCTCCCGGTCCTTGGTCGGGGTTTCGCCTTTGATTATTGGGACCGCCAACTCGGCTGCTATCTCATCAATCTGATTGATGTATTGGCCGATTTTCAAAGTTTGACCGGCAGCATGCTGCTTAGCCAACGCAATCACCACATTTTTCTTTGTGGCTGTGGTCGATTAAGAGCGATACTAATCTTCTTGTTCTGCAGTCGCATAAGTAAGTCGTTCATGGTCAGTAAGTGTTACTCGAACCTCTACGCAATCAGCTCTCCAATACATCGAAGCGCTGGATGCATGATTGGGTGCAACACGACTGATTGATGGCACACATAGAGGTACACATGGCCACCTAAATGTCAGGGGTCTGAGCGATAATGAACGTAGTGAGTCAGTGGTGGATAGGAGCTGAGAACTCGTAAGCGAAGGCCATGAGTTCGATTCTCATGGGCGGCTCTAGAAAAGATTAATGGGAAAGATACCTTTACAAATTTTATTTTCGCTAGACTGAACGAACTTGATTGCTTAGGTGCAGTTTCAAGCTTGTTGCATTATTGACATCCAATGTAGACTGCGGAGATATGATTTTTATCTTCGGTGGCCATGGGTACATTGGGGAGGGATTAGCTCGTTTCCTTAAACATAATCGAATAGCGTTTACTAATCCCACTCGATCTGACGTGGATCTAAGTAGTTCGACGAGCATAATGAATTGGCTTCAACAGTCTGGGTATTCTCCAGATTCAGATGACTCCGTAATCTATCTTGCTTCCACTCCCAAGAGATCTCATTGGTTGGACAGCGACATTCTTAAATCATCTGTAAATCTCAGAAATCTTCAAAGGTTTTTTCATGAATGCAATTTCCTATTTACTAGCTCCGTAGATATCTATGGTACTGCGCCTTTGCTACCTATAACCGAGAATAGTTCTGTATCTATTGAGAGTGCATATTCTAGAAGTAAGTATGAAGCAGAGAGAACTCTATTCCAGTACTTTCACCCATCCCAGTATCTAATTCTGCGTCTTCCCGGAATTTATGGTGGATTAAACCCGCAAGCAAGTATCTTTAATAGATTTGTACTGTCTCTATTAAATGACGAAAAGATCAAACTCAGAAATTCAAGAGTACCATATCTAAAGAGAGATTGGATATTTAGAAACGACCTTGTCAAGGCAATTGCTAAAATGAGTATAGATAAGTCATTCGGTTTGTTTAATTTTGCATCAGGGCGTTCGGAGTCTATTGATTGGTGGTTAAGAAATGTGGCTACGGATTTGGGTTGTGAGTTGCGCTACGACATAGATCTTGGCGAGGGAGTTGACCAAGAATTTGACTTGATTTTTGATACTGAAAAATTATTTAGTGAATTTAGCTGGCTAAGCTTCTCTAGTGTAAGCGAGAGTCAATTTACACATGATTCAGCCCTTTTTTGACTCAGCGTTAGTCTATGATTTTCCATACTGCTCTGAAGATGAAAGTTGATAAACTTGAGACAGTCTCTAGAACCAGAAGTTTCCTAATTGCTGTGTTAAAGTTCCTCTAAATACAATTGGAGGATGAGTGTCTAAGAGAGCCCTAGTTATTGGTGGAGGATTTGCTGGTTGCGCCGCTGCCCATCAGTTTGCACTAAAAGGAGGATGGGAAGTCACCCTCGTTGAGAGCGCACCCTTTCTCGGTGCAGGAGTCAGAACTCAATGGTGGGGAGGGCACCCCTATACTTTTGGCCCCCGCCATTTTCTTACTCAAAATGCTGGAGCATTTGAGTATCTGAACAAGTATTGCCCTATTCGACTTTGTCCCGAACATGAATTCATAACATATATTGAAAAAGATAATCAGTTTTATAACTTTCCAATCAATAAGAGCGATGTGCCGAAGATGCCCGACTCTGTTCAGATACAAGGAGAATTATCTGCTCTAGTCGGCGTAAGTGATGCGGGAAATTTGGAGGATTATTGGATTGGGAGTGTTGGGGAGACTCTGTATAACAAGTTCATAAATACATACTCTAAAAAAATGTGGCAAGTAAACAATAACAAACAGATTGACACGTTTAACTGGTCCCCAAAGGGGGTTGCTTTAAAAGATGGTAATAGAGCGGCATGGGACACGGCTATTTCTGGCTACCCCTATGCTGCTAACGGGTACGATGATTATTTTGAGATATCGACGAGAAGCGCAAAAGTATTGCTAAATTCTAGAATAGAAAAGTACGATATTCCAAAAAAGAGCGTATTTTTTCAAGGCGAATGGCATAGCTTTGACATTATTGTTAATACAATTTCTCCCGATGACTTATTCGAGGCCTGTTTTGGACCTTTACCGTACATAGGTAGAGATTTTCACAAAATTGTATTACCTCAAGAGTTTGCTTTTCCTGAAAACGTCTATTTTGTCTATTATGCTAACTCTGAAAGTTTTACTCGACTTGTTGAATATAAGAAGTTCACGAAGCATAATTCGAAAAATACTTTGATTGGAATGGAGATTCCATCTGCAAACGGGAGACACTATCCGATGCCAATTAAGAGAGAGATGGAAAAAGCTCAAGCTTATTTTGACCTGATGCCCGACGGTGTTTACTCAATTGGTCGTGCTGGAAGCTACAACTATGCAGTAGATATTGATGACTGCATAGTTCAAGCCATTCAAATAGGAGATGAGATTTAGTCATCAGTCCACATTGGGCAGAAAGGATTTATGAGCTCAAACATGAAAATTAAAAATATTTACCCAAATAGAGAGGCTTTTGGTTGGAATGAATATTTGGCGCTTATTAGGTGTGCTTCAAGTTACAGATTGAGGCGAATAGACCCGCTTTATGATGGTGAGTATCAAAAAAGGTTTGAATATGAATTTACGAAGCATTTTAGGTCAAAACAAAGCAGGCTTGTATCTTCAGGTACCTCAGCAATATATGTAGCTCTCAAATCACTCTCTATGCCAATTGGTTCCAGTGTCTTGGTATCAAGTATTACCGATGGAGGGTGTATAAGCGCCATAATTGAAGCTGGCTTTAAACCAGTCCTTGTCGATACAGGGGTAAAAACTTTTAATATCAATCTTGAAAGTGTTATTAGAGCTTTTGACGAATTGAAGAGTCAGAATCTCAACCCCCCCACCTGCCTTGTAGCGTGCCATATAGGAGGAGAGCCAATAACAGACATCTCGGATATAGCTCACTGGTGCGAAACAAATGGGATTCATTTAATTGAAGACTGCAGCCAAGCAATCATGGCCCAAGTAAAGAATGGAATCGTGGGTAGCTTTGGAAAATTATCTGCATTTTCATTAATGTATAGAAAGAATGTCAGCTCTGCGGGATCTGCAGGTATAATTCTAGTAAACGATACTAATTACTATGAAAGGGTATTAGCTTTTTCAGATAGAGGTAAACCCATCTGGAGGAGAGATTCGAACTTAAACAATCCGTCATTTAATTTATTTTCTGCGCTAAATCACAATAGCAATGAGTTCACTGCATCGATCGCACTTTCATCCCTTAGACGGTTGGATTCAACTAATGAGAAGCGCAGAAGGTTCTGCACATACCTGTTGGCTAAATTTAAAGAATCTGGAATTCCTTTTGGGAATGAAAAATTTGATCAAACGTGGGCTCCTTTCTACCTTACTCTTTTTGGGAACGGAATTGAAGAAGCGAGAGTCAAATCCATAGCAAGCCGGATGTTGGATGAGTTTAAAGTTCCATTACTAGTCAATTACGGTTGTTTAGCATCCGAGTGGCCATGGCTAAAAAGCCATCTCGTTCTCCATATGCCTATGAGTGAGGCAAAAAGAAATATAGAAAACTCTTTCAACTTGATGCTCAACGAAAAGTATACCCTCAGACATGCTGACAAGATCCTTCAGGCAGCCAAAAAAAGTTCAGGTCAAAGCTCTAACTGAGAAATGCTATGATTAGTCATGCTTAAAGACTTAACTAAAGAAGAAATAGTGCCTTTATTAGCGGATAGCAAGAAAAGGCAAGATTTCATTCAACATAAACTGCAAGAATCAACCGGTAAATTAAGTGCACCATATCCCGCTCCAAAAGAATATTGGAATACTGTCTTTGATGGCTTCGCCAAATTTCCGAATAGACTCAACAACTTTATTGAGGCTAAGAGATTTGATAACCGAAAAAGCGTTCAGGATTACAAACCGTACTTGATTGATATTGAGCCGAACAGTAGATGTAACTTTAGGTGCACAATGTGTCAAGTTTCTGAATGGGAGCGCGGTCAGAGGGCAAGAGATATGACCTTTGACGAGTTTCGATCACTAAAAATGCTATATCCATTTGTCGTAGAAGCAAAGATACATGGAATGGGCGAACCATTACTTCATAAAGACTTCTTTGGAATGGTCGAATTCCTCAGTAACTATTCAATTTGGACTAGAACAAGTATTAATGGTTCTCTATTGCTTGCGAATAATAACATTGAAAAACTGCGGAACTCGGCCTTGGGTGAAGTACAAATATCAATAGATGGAGCAACCAAAGAAACTTATGAGAAGATTCGAGTTAGAGCGAATTTCGAAAAAGTCACAAAAGGAGTTAGAGAACTAAACCAAGCAGCCAAAGGCACTGAGCGCGCCTTAACTCGGATGTGGGTAGTTTTACAAGCAGGAAATATTCATGAAATTCCCAAGTTTGTTGATTTAGCCATGGACCTACAGTTCAAGCGCTTGACATTCTCTATTTCATTAAATGATTGGGGACAGGATCTTTGGCGATCTAGAAATGGGGAAAAGGGAGTGCTGATTGCACCAACTCTCGAAGAACTGGAAGATCTTTATTACAAAACGGAAAAACAAGGGCTTGAAATATCACTCTGGAAGCAATCTGGAAAATACACATCAACTCTTGGTACAAAGGGATTATGTCCATGGATATTTGATCGTACTTATATAGGAAGTGACATGCGATTAACTCCTTGTGCGATTATTGGAAATCCAAGTGTTACAGATTTGGGTGATGCGAATTTAGTCTTGGAATCTTGGAACAGCAAAGAATATGTTGACTTCCGTAAACGACATCTTGACGGTGATATCCCTAATGAATGCAAAGGCTGCTATAGCGATGAAATTCCTGAAACATATCTCGCGACTACGAAACAAGTATTTGTAGATATCACTCAGCGAAATTCGTAAAACATTCGTATTTTGATGCTTTCACGTCAAACTAAAGGTCAGATGATATGTTCGAAGCTACGCCCGTTGGGGCATGAACTTAGTTTATATTATAAAAAACGTTAACTAACGGAGGATTATGAGCGAGTAATCTCAAAGCACTTCCTCTTTACTTTTTTAAGGTACAAACTTGGAACTCATTCAAAAGCTTATTAGTATTAATATTCACAGTAACCACATCTTTTAGCGCAGAAAAGGATATGAATATAGGAACTTAATTTTATATCTGTATTGCATATAGAAATAAGTTAGTAAATACATACATTGTTTAGTTCTTTTGAGCTTTTGACTCATTACATGCTGTTAAAAGAAAAAATGAAGGTAAGTCAGTATTATGAAAAAACAATAAGCAGTTGATCATATAAGTGTCAGACTAAACAGAACATGGTTAGGTGTCCGAAGAAGTTAGACCCTTAGGATATGCCTTGTGATTCCAAAGATAGTGGCACTTTTCCTTGGCTTGAAAAAAAAACTCATGAACGTTAGTCTTCCTGAATGCCAAAAACCAGTCAAGGCTATAAACCTAATATCGCCCGAAGAATTCTACGCACACTAGCTAGACTTTTACTTCGTTTATTCAGAATTGATGGGCAATCATTATGGGGTAACGTAGTAGTCCAGCAATTTCAGCCCATAATCAAAATCTGTAATCCGTTCGATTCAAATCAAGAATTGGAGTTTTTTGCTGGGCATGAAAGATTGTATTGGAGAGTTATTGAAACTTCTAAATTGGATTATCTGTACAAAAACTTCTTGGAAAACTTAGACTCTAAATCAGTACTTTACGACATTGGTGCAAATATTGGAATGACCTGCATAGCTCCTGCCCAGTATTTTGGCTGTACGGTAATTGCATTTGAACCCGAACCTCTTAACTTTGCAAATCTGCACAAGAATGTAATGCAAAATAATCTAGAGGATAAAATTTTTTATTTTCCCTTTGCATTAAATGAAAAAAATGTGCTTGAGGATTTTTTCATTAAATCTGTTACCCCAGGTGATGCATTACACTCTATAAAGTTTCCTTCTGCTCAAATTGCAGAACAAAATGTAAGCAGTGTAAAGTCTTACAAGGTTTTTACTCTTAGCCTTGACCACTTGAATAAAATTTATAGATTACCCAATCCGTCTCATGTAAAAATTGACGTTGACGGATGCGAATTGAGCGTATTGAAGGGCATGACTAATATTTTGCGCAGCCAAGCCACAAATAAAGTATTTATTGAAGTGAATATCAACCAAAAGCAGGGCGATTTCTTAAAAATTAGCCAATTCCTCTTGAGTTTTGGATTCAGATTAATGAAAATCTCAGATCCTGAAAATGATTACTCACGTGAAATTAGAAATTGCCTTTTTTCACGAGGTTGAGATACCTTCAGGTGCGTCTTAAGGTAAAAGTTTTTGGGAAAGGTGGAAAAGACAGGTTTGCACCCGTCGCTTGGCAGGCAGGGGACGTAAAGATCAAGGCAACCTTTGATTCATAAAAGGGAATAGTCACGGAACAGGTCTTATAGTTCATGACGTTCTTGGATGTGGCGATGCTTCCTCTTCCTACCTTTAGCCTATAGACAGGTTTCTTAGGTATTGCTTAAACTAGACCAGTAACTTTACCTATGGTTTCTTCATGGAAAGCTTGATTCATTTGATCCTATACGCCCAAACAGATGATTCCTTGCTTACTTGGTTAAAGGTTTAGGTAAATTCCTAATACCTGCTAACATTTATGTTAAATTTCTACTGCTTGAAATGTAGGTATTATTTGGAAAGAACCCTAAGACAATACATGTATCAAAAAATCAAATAATGTGGGTACTGCATACCAACTGTCCTAAAAGGGTATAGGAGTTGAAATCACAACACATATATTCCGTACGGACGAGGAATTTATGGAATCATGTGGACTGCCGCGATAAATGCCTCAAGGTTTCACATTTCAATGCCTCGAAAAAGAGATAGATTCAGGAGCAATACTGTTTCGCCAAAAAGAGTTGTTCCCTGATTCGTTTATTTTGCACCAAATTTGGTATGAATGAGAGGGTAAAGCCACAAAATTTCTCATATCAAACATTCATGAGATAAAAACCATGTGTTCTAAAAGATATTACGTTGATTAAATTGAGGGATTTGCTAGAACCTAGAAGCAATCTATGCCATGTTTGCAAAAGGTTGAAAAAGAATTTGGATACACCTGTCGGAGAACTAACGAAAATTTATCACAGATTTTACTCGAAGCCTTAAAACAGTAATGTTCTTTTACATGAAAAAATTTGTGGTTGGTTACAGTTCTAACTTCATCTCAGATCCAACTAAATGATAACCACAACTCTCGTAAAATCGAATATTTCTGTCTTGGCAACAAAGAATGATTTTATAGCACCCTTTCCCTTCGGCTACACCACGCAAGTGTGTTAATAATCGTTTCCCTATTCCCCTATTTCGCAAACTTGAATCAACAACTACATCTTCAATCATCATCATGCTACCACCCCTTATGTTGGTGTAGATTAAACCAGAGGCATATCCAACAACACGCTCTTTGATAACAGCAACTACAGAAAACACAAAAGATTGTTGCAAATGCTTCAAAATCAATTCACCTTCATCCGCATGAGGTAGATATGACGAGATATCCTGAAGAAGTTTTATAACAGCGCGCACATGCTCAGGTCGTACGTTCTGTATTTCGATTGCTTCAAGTAAATTGCTCATAACGACTAAATTATACTGTATGGGCGCAATAGTTTGTTGCCTTATTCTTAATTCTTAGTTGCCACATTTCTTACTTTTTTTGCACCAAAAATGCAAAGGTCTAGTAGCGAAGGACTATGGGTACAAGTGTAACTATTTGACTGATTAAACCTTAAGTCATCGCCAAAAAGTTTTGCATTTCTATTATTAATAAAAGAGAAGATTCGAGAAAGTAGGGGTGAATGCATTAAGGTGATTATATACTCAGAACTAAAACTACAGTCCGGCAAATGACAAGCTATTCTTGATGAATCGTATCTAAAATGATTGAAATGAGCAGCCTTATATTTGAGTCAATTGATCTACGATTTCGCGAGGATTTTCAGTCGAGTTCCTACCTCTAACTTTAAATCGCAATTTATATAAAAACATAAATCCAAGAGTTTGATTGGATACAACATCTTGATTCTTTTTAGAGACTTTCTACTGCTAAGCCATTCAAGGTGGAATCAGCAAAAGTTCACCCATAAATGGATTGTGCAACGCAGAAGATAAACGAATTATTGCGGTAACTTTTAGTCTTGTTTCAGATATACTCACAAATCAAGAATGTTTTTGTTATTAAGTTACATAATCAGGACTGTCCTAATTTGCACGCGTCTCGCTAATGAAATGAAAGTGCTATATTCTTAGTGAATACAATATGGATTTAAGTTCTAACACCGATTGAGGGCTTACTAATCCATAGGCAACTCTTCTTAATTAGATATGAGCTGGACTGGCCTTCAATGTGAATATAAAATAAAGGATTCCTAACTCAGTCAACGTCTATAAGAAGTTTTACAGTGAAAAGAACCGAACTCGCTTGCAGCTGCTGAAGTTGCTGACTTCAGAGGCCATAGGTAGAGGGAGTAACTTGTCAGATCTCGAGTACACTTGCTCAGGACCACATGTTATTTTTTAATTGGTTGTTAAATGATTCGAATTCAGTAGAGCAAATAAACCATCGCCGCCCCATTCAAACTAAACAGAGTCTTCTATTCTATATATTTCAAGTGGTTTATTTTTTTAAGCCAACAAAACCGCAATGTGCTTTTTGAAATCAACGATGTTCAAAGGTTTATGGTGTCCCTGAATGGACACCTCTTGGGCAGCGGCAAAATTAGTAAGAAATCCAATGATTTCAGAGGGCGCTTCGACCTTAAACAGCAGAGATGCAAGAGCAAACACAGTGTCTCCAGCACCTACTTTATCTACGACCTTAATACCAAGTGCGGGGGCATGTGTGATTTGGCTAGAGTAAACTCTTAACCCACGTTCACCCTCGGTCATTATTGCCCCTTTGGCTTTTTTCCTTCTTATTATTTCACTTATGATGTTATCAAAATTTGGGTTTAAGAGTTTAGATTGGATCTGTAGCTCGCCACTATTTGCTGTGAAAAATTCGAATTGTTTGTACTTATCGAGACTATTAATTCCACGATTACCCGCATTAGCCTGCACATTGACGCACAAATATTTTGAGCTATCTCTAATCTTTTCTGCGACAGCCTCCTCTATGAATCCATGGCCGTAGTCTGCAACGATAACCAAGTCAGCAGACTGAATAGCTTCTTTAGGAAGGAGATCGGAGATATTCAGATTTGACATAAAGATCGGATCAAAATCGTAAGTCTCAAACTGCTTAGTAGTTCCTGAAAAATACCTATGTTTGGTGATTGTGGGCGCTTCTGTTTCTATAATAAAGGATTCGCAGCTCAAGTCGTTTATTAGAGCTCGAGTATCTTCATCGTCTTTGCGAGTACATGTGATAAGAGAGGTTTGGGCTACCAATTTCGAAATAGAGTTGGCTATTGCAAGTGAGCCACCGGGGAATACTTTTGTTTCGCCAAGCTGAAAAGCAAGTATAGGGTCCTTACCAGTTTTTCCAAGAGCACTTACTTGAGTGTAGACATCTACTATGGCCTCGCCAATCACAGTAACCTTAAGTTGCGTAATGGCATCTAAATATTTGTAGATTTCATTTAGTGAATGTTTCTCACGAAATTCTCTTAGCCAAAGCATGGTTTCTGGTGGCAATGTAGTGAAGGCGGTATTGATTAACCTAGAACTACTAGACGTAAATCCTTCAGTGAATCTTACTGTACCCCCAAACTGTTCTACCATTTTCTTTTCGTGCAAAATCTGACCAGTAACATCGTGTTCGAGATTTTTATAGTCGGGTCCTTTAAAATAGATATCTGGCATAATATCTCTTATCATTTCTACAGCATTTGGATTCCTGGAAACCACAACGCAGTCAATCGACTTTATTGCATTTAAAAATTGAACCCTTTCCCTAATTTTGAAATATGGTCTTCCTGGGCCCTTGTTTACAAAGTTATCGTCAGTTACACTTACGATTAGAAAGTCTACTAACCCTTTTGCAAACTCAAAGTGAGAAATATGTCCGGGGTGTAACAGGTCAAAAACTCCATGGCACATCCCTATGGTATTTCCAGCGGCGCGAAGTTTTGAAACCAGAGCTTGAATTTCGTGCGACTCCATAAATTCTTCCACTCATAAAACATATCACGGACACCGAAGAATGTAGGACAAAAGAAGACAATTCTTTTCTAAGCCTTATTTCTGTTATAGTTTAGGGAAAGGAGGTCCCATATGCATTTTCAACGTGTTTCTGAGCAACTTCAAAATGTTGACACAGATCTTGTCAATAGTTTTGCTTCCTTTATAAAAACTAAAATTTTTCTTGAAGGGAAGAGCCTCTTTGTCTGCGGTAATGGCGGCTCTTTCTCGATTGCATCACATTTTACTACCGACTTGAGCAAGATAGGTATTGATTTAGGAAATAAGTGCAAAATAGTTTGTTTAGGATCAAATAATTCACTTTCAACAGCAATTAGTAATGACTATACCTATTCTTGGATTTTCAGCAAAGAATTGAGTAATTTAGGAAATTCAGGCGACGTACTCTTTGCTATAAGCTCATCGGGTTTGTCTTCAAATATCTTAACTTGTGTAGAAACTGCCAATGCGCTAGGCATTAATACCATGTCACTTGTTGGATTTAAAGATTCTAAATTAGCGGTAAGCTCGAATTTAACCATTGATCTAATGTTGAAGCCCGGAGACTATGAACTTGCTGAAGATGTTCACTCGAGTATATGCCATTCGGTGTCTCTGTTAATTAAAGGATCACTTCTACCTGATCCAAAAAAGTAGATGATTATTTTTGCAGTCAATACCAGAAACTTGTTAATTACAGTCAAGTCTTGTAACTATATTTTAGCTACTAATGAAAGTATAAAAAGAAGTAAAGTTCAGTTATGCGCTAAAAGTTTACTTCATTGTGCAATAGCCACTCACGAGAGATAATTGCACCAGTGGCAAAGTGAGATATGCTTTTTGATTGTATATGGCTTAAGAGAGAATCGCGGAGCGGCCATCTGGGCAGTAGAGACATAAATTCCAATAGCACTCTGATATCAAGCTCTGAGGGTTGATTCCTTATTGTAAGTTGGTCAAATTCGTCAGTGTAAGTGTCATTGATGAGAAATCGAGTGGGATTCACAACACCACCCTCCTCATTCGTAATAGTCTTGAAAGAATGAAGACAATTTGGATACCAATTCCAGTAACCAAAAGCGTCCAGAAGTAGTATTTTCTTTCCAAGTGATACAGGAATTTGCAAGCCTCCACCGGAGGCACCTATTGTAAAATCAGAATAGACAGGTGCGAAGACATCCCAGACTGGTTTAGAAAGCCCAAAATCAATGAAAGTGTGCACCCAAGAGAAATTGGAGCACACATCCAAATCACGTGAGGACACGTCGCCATAAACCAAGACCGAGAAGTTAAGTTCCTTAAGCTGTTCAAGAATTGGCAGGTACATTTCTAAATCCTTGTTGTTCCGATAGTAATCTTTTAGTACATTAGGGTTTCCTTTTTTCCGAAGATAAAGTGAACAAACACTTTTACCTAGGACGTTATCCAAGACTTTGAACTCCTCAAAAAACTGTTTTCGTAGGAAAGATAGGCTTGCATTGTCCCTTGGAAGATTAATAAACCAAAGCTTACTTTTCCAAAACCCCCATCCTTCGTCATTGACATCAATCCCTTTTTTCATGGCTATATGTTTAAGGTCCTGCAATTGGCACAAACTTCTTGTCAAAAAACTTCTTGATAAAAGTTTTTTTACCTTAGAAATAGCTGAACACTCAATCACTTTATTTTCGTAGCGGAAACCTTTAATTATTGCGCCTCGATTCACTAGCAAAAACCGCGTGCCATAAAGTCTCTTTACTTCAGGATTGTGTCTCATTGGGGTATAGAGACAGATGATGAAACCATTTTTATCTACATTTGAAAAAAATATATCGGCCTGATTTACTATGTTACCAAAACCTCCCATGTGCAGGATGTAAATTGTTGAACCTCTTGGTGTTTTTGTAAGAGCGACAATAAATAGCACTAGAATTAGATAAAATAAGTGGGTCAATTGATACAGTTTCTGCACTATAACAAATTTTCCTAGAAATGTTCGAAACATGCACGAACGATAGCATTTATTGGCACTTAAGAGAATGCGACTAGTGGATAATCTAGCTAATGTTAAAAAAGGAAAGCTGAATTTAAAGTGCTAGGAAAATGCTAACAGGATTTTCTTTTTTTGGAAAGAAATTATAGAATTATTTCTATGAGGGTGTTGGTAACTGGAGCAGCAGGGTTTATTGGAAGTAATTTAGTTGATCGTTTACTTTCTAATGGTCATAGTGTTATTGGCCTTGATAATTTACAAACTGGAAGCTTAAGAAATCTTGAGCATGCACTAATGAGCAATAGTTTTAACTTCGAAAATGTTGACATTCGAGATTTGGATGAATTAAAGTCCATATCCAAGAATATAGAAGCTATTTTACATCTGGGAGCTTTAGCAGACATTGTTCCATCTATTGATTATCCAGAAGATTACTTTTCCGTAAATGTAGTAGGAACCTTTAACGTAATGCAAGTGGCTCGTTACGTTAAGGCAAAAAGATTTATATATATTGCTTCTTCGTCATGTTATGGAGTCCCGAAAACATTTCCTACTCCAGAGTCAGCGAATATTGATCCACGATATCCATATGCTTTGACCAAGTATCTGGGGGAAAGAATTGCAATGCATTGGGGAGAGGTTTATGAGATCCCTACGATTAGCCTGCGATTGTTTAATGTATTTGGACCACGTGCTCGAACATCGGGATCTTATGGCGCAGTGTTTGGGGTGTTTCTTGCTCAAAAACTGGCAGGGCTACCATTTACCGTTGTTGGCGACGGTACACAAACCAGAGACTTTACATATGTTTCTGATGTGGTTGACGCGATTGTAACAGCAATGGAATCGAGAAGTAATGGAATCTATAATGTAGGTTCGGGCAACACATATTCAATCAACAAACTCATAGAACTGCTGAGCGGCAAAGCGGTTTACATTCCAAAACGACCAGGCGAACCTGATTGTACATATGCAGACATATCAAAGATTACCAAGGAATTGGGTTGGAGCCCAAAAGTTTCGTTTGAGGATGGAGTCCAATTGATGCTAAAACACATTAAGGACTGGTCTGGGGCACCCATTTGGAGTCAAGACTCTATTGCCAAAGCAACTGAGAACTGGTTCCGATACATAAAGGATTAGATCGACACCTAATATATTGAATAGAGTTAGGAGCGCTTAACAACTGCAAATGAACAGAACTTAATCAAACTAGCCTATATAGTAGCGATGTGCAGAAAGTCTTAGTTCTGGGTGGGGCTGGGTATGTAGGATCGCAGTTAGTCAACTCCTTAATTACACGAGGTTATGAGGTTGTAGTTTATGACACTTTCTGGTTTGGTCAGACACAGTTTGCAGGTTTAGATCACAAACGTTTAGAACTTGTCAAGGCGGACATTCGGGATATAAATACTGTCAGAGAGAAGTTGAGTGGTGTGACCTCAGTAATACACTTAGCTTGTATCTCAAATGACCCATCATTTGATTTAAATCCAAGCTTGGGTAAGTCAATCAATCTTGATTGTTTTTATCCTTTCGTGAGAGTCTTAAAAGAGTCTGGAATCCAACGTTTCATTTATGCTTCGTCGTCATCTGTCTATGGCGTGCGGGAGGAAGAAAAGGTAACGGAGGACCTACCGCTACTTCCTTTAACAGATTATTCAAGATTTAAAGCAATGTGTGAAGAAATTCTTCTAAATGAAGTAGATAACGAATTCACTTTCGCGATTTCTAGGCCAGCAACTGTATGTGGGTTTAGCCCACGTCAGCGGTTGGATTTGGTAGTCAATATTCTAACAGCCCATGCATTGTTAAACAAAAAAATTCGTGTTTTTGGCGGAGAGCAGTACCGTCCCAATCTGCACATCGAAGACATGGTTAACTCTTACATTAATTTACTCGAGGCAGATGCTAACTCAATCCACCGTGAGATTTTTAATGTAGGCTCTCGCAACCTAACTGTACGACAGATAGCTGAGGCTGTTCAGAAAGAAATCGACTCAAAAATACCAATAGTATTTGAAGAAACAGATGACTTACGCTCCTATCGGGTCGACTCGACAAAAATTGAGATGAGAACTGGATTTAAGGCCAGATATTCAGTTAATGATGCGGTAAAGGATTTACGCGACAATTTCTATCGGCTAGATTCTCCTCAACCCCTTCTTGATTCTAGATTTATAAACATACGGCGCATGAAAGAATTGAATCTGAAGTGAAATGAGTCACTTTGGGTTTGATCTTGATAATACGCTTGTAGATTACTCAAAAAGCTGTACCATCTACTGTATTAAGAATGGTTTTCCTCTAATGGAAACAATTGACGATTTACGTAGTTATCTGAAGCCAGAAAAAATCGATACTGAGGGTTGGACTATTGCACAAGCATGGTTATACACAGAGGGTTTAGAGTTTGCCACATTGGCTGATGGGGCTATTGATTTTATCCAGAAGTTATCTGATGACGGATGGAAACTTTCTGTCCATAGTCATAAGAGTCAAAACATACCTTTGAAATTCGGAGGATTCCCATTGAGAAAGAATTTCATCAATTGGTTTAGGAATTCACCATTAAAAGATTTTTTTGAAATAGGTGAGAATTTTTCTTTTTATGACTCACTTATTGACAAATTGGAGGGGATAAGTAGTTCCAGTTTGAGCCACTACGTAGACGATTTACCCAAGGTTTTTGAATCAAGTTTTTACCCTCGGCAATTAAAGAGTTTCTTGTTTCGAACCAAAGCTGAATCTTTGGATTGGGTCACTCAAATAGATAACTTCACTGAAATTAAAGACTTATGATTCTCCAAAGTCAAATTAGTGAAGCGATAAAAAACTATGGATTGTGTTACGCAGAAGTCAAGCAAGTAATTGATGGAGCAAATAGTTTTGTAGCAAAAGTACATGTAAATCAAAAAAGCTTTGCAATTAAGGTATACAAAGGAGATATAGAGCGCAGAATCAGAAGCCTTAGTCATGAAGTTGAAGCCCTAAAGATTCTGAATGTAGACTCTAGAATTTTGGCCCCGAAACTAATTGAATATACTACTAATCCACACTCAATTCTCTATGAGTGGGTACCGGGAGGACAAATTTCAGATTTATGTGCAGCGAAAGAACAAATTCGTAAATCACTGAAAATTTTAAATGAGTTGTATCTTGAGAATAAAACGAGTCTACGGGCCGTAGACGCAGTAATCACTATTGGGGATTTGACTAATCAGCTAATGGTTCGAAATGCACAATTGTGTAAGATCACAAATATCCCTAAAGGGCTTTTGAAGATATTGCAACTGCTAAATACTAGAGTCAACGAAATACTAAATTCGTACTGTTTTGAGAGTGAATATACACTTTCTTTCTCAGACCTCGGTCCCCACAACTTAATCCAATCTAGCACCGGAAATTGTTACTTTATTGACTTTGAATTTTTTGGAGTAGATTCCTATGCAAAATTATTTAGTGACTTGATCTCACACCCAAGGGGCGTATTTGATTCTATAGAAATTCTGACAATTATCCGAGAACTAAAAATTAGTGAGCGTTTCATTCACTCTGGATTTCTTGGAGCTATAGCATTGAAGTGGGCCTACATCTCATTGCGTAGGTGTATCGATTCAAATGAGAATAAATTTCTCGGTTTTAATGCTAAATATGAAAACCCCTACTCTTATCTTGAGTACTGTGAATATTTACTAAATTTAAAGACTGAAGAGCAATTTAAAACCTATCTTGAGTTCAAGAGTATGTAATAATACTATGGTGAGTTGCAGAAGTGGTGCTTTGAGTGAAGTGCTAAATTCGAGAAGTATCGAGCTGAGGCATATGGTTTTGGAGGCCATCTCTTCTAGTGGGCGAGGACACCTTGGACCTGCACTTTCATCTTTGGAGATAATTAGTACATTGTACGACTCTGTCATGACTCACAACCCAGCAATACCGACTTTGGCAAATCGTGATGTTTTCATTTTGAGTAAAGGCCATGGGTGTCTGGCACAATACGCAGTCTTAGCACAGCACGGGTATTTTGCTAGAGAAGAATTGAAAACCTTTTGCAGCTTTGAATCTCGGCTGGGGGGCCATCCAGAATGGCATAACCTACCAGGTGTTGAATTTTCGACCGGTTCGCTAGGGCACGGACTAGCGGTGGGTGTTGGAGTCGCCAAAGCCATAGGAATGAAGAATGAGAAACGGAATGTTTTTGTTCTACTGGGGGACGGTGAGTTAGGCGAAGGTTCGATCTGGGAGAGCATTATGCATGCTTCTAAACATCAGATTTCTAACTTAAAAGTGATTATTGACCATAATGACATGCAAGCATTTGGATCTTTACAGGAAGTTCTTCCACAAAAAAATCTGGCAGAAAGATTTCAATCCTTTGGATTTACATGTTATGAAGTTAACGGCCACTCTAGAAGAGATTTAATTCAAGCTCTAACTAATTTTGAAGGCGGTAAGCCTGTTGCGATAATCGCGCACACAATAAAGGGTAAAGGTATAACTCCTGCAGAAAACTCAGCCAAATGGCACCACAAAGCTAAAATATCTACAGATGAAGTAAATACCCTTTTAGGATTTGGTAGATGAGGAAAGAAGCTCTTTCAACGGTTTATGAATTAGCTAAAGCTAACCCAAAAGTATTATTTATTGGTTCTGACTTGTCTGAAGGAACATTGGCGATGATGAAGGAAGAGTTACCTAAGCAATTCTTGATGGAGGGAATTTCTGAGCAACATCTGGTTGGATTTGCAGCGGGGTTGGCCAAGGAAGGGTATATTCCTTTTCTTAATACTATTGCGAATTTTTTGACGAGGCGAGCCCTAGAACAAATTATTCTTGATGTATGTTTGCACAAGCTACCTGTAAAGTTCCTCGCAAGTGGTGGGGGAATGGTCTACGCTCCCTTAGGCCCGACACATACAGCTGTGGACGATTTGGCACATATGCTAGCTATTCCCGACATTAATGTTTATGCTCCTTGCGACGCACTTGAGATGACAAATATACTAATGGCAGAGGTGAGTAACCCTTACCCGGCCTACATTCGTTTTGGGAAGGGCGATGAGGAAATCGTTTCAAACAAGATGCAAGATTCTGACGATAAACAATTCAAATTTTTTGGAGATCAATACTCGGACAGCTTAATAGTCTCAACGGGTGTGTGTTTACAACCTACTTTAGAGTCACTTAAATTTATTCCCAAGAATAATGTTCCTCTTGTTGTCCACATCGCAAAACTTAACTCACTCTCACCAATTCTTATTGAAATGTTTCGGCACAAGAAGCGGGTGCTTGTCGTTGAGGAACACCAAGAACAAGGAGGGCTTTTTACAAAACTTCTACACCTTTTTTGTTCATATGGACTAGACGCATCGATATTGAGATCAATTTCACTTGGCTTTGGTTTCATAAGGAAATATGGTTCTCAAATAGATCATTTTAAGGATAAGGGCATAACGCCAGAAAATATTAGTAGAGAGTTGTTGAAATGACTTCAAAAGGAAAAATTTTGGAGATTGTAACTCCATTACACAATGCAACTCAAAGAAATTGTCTTGAGCGCATGATTGATAATAAAGTTGAAGCAATGATGGTTGCAAAGAAGTATGATGCAGATTATTGGGATGGGGATCGAAGATATGGCTACGGTGGTTACAGGTACATTCCTGGGAGATGGCGGTCAGTGGCACAGGCACTGATTGACAAATTTGGACTAGTATCGGGCAGTAAAGTTTTGGATGTTGGTTGCGGTAAAGCTTTCCTGCTTTATGAAATTCAGCTAATTAATCCTGAAATAGAACTATATGGAATTGATTTGTCTAAGTACGGGCTTGAATCCGCACCCAAAGATTTAAATGCTAAATTAACAATTCATCGCGCTCAAGATATTTATCCCTGGGGAGATAATTTTTTTGATTTAGTTATTTCTCTTGGAACTTTGCATAATCTTCACCTAAATGAGATTGCCCGAGCTTTGATTGAGATTGAGAGAGTTGGGAAAAGTGCCTATGTCATGGTTGAAAGTTTTCGAAGCGAACATGAGCAATTTAATTTACAATGTTGGGCGTTAACAGCAGAAACACTTATCAGTGTTGAATCTTGGAAATGGCTCTACGAGAAAGCTGGATACAGTGGCTACTATGAGTTTATTTTCTTCTGATTATGGAGATCAAGGAGACAGAAGCCGCAATTTTAGTTCAGACTGGCTCACAGTTGGAGTTAGATGTAGTTCAACTGCCGGATGAGCTTCAATTTGGTCAGATTCTGGTTGCGATGATCACAAGTGGAATCTGTGGCGCACAATTAAATGAAATAGATGGTACTAAAGGACCGGATAAGTTCTTACCTCACTTGCTGGGTCATGAAGGATTTGCTCAAGTTATAGAAATTGGGCCAGGTGTCATGAAGGTGAAGGAAGGAGATTTTGTCATTTTGCATTGGAGGCCAGGAAGTGGAATCGCTGCAAAACCTCCAAGATACACTCGAAAAAGTAAGGCTGTAAACGCAGGGTGGGTTACTACTTTCAACCGACACTCCATAGTTTCTGAGAATAGAGTCACGCGAGTGGATAATGCTTCACCGGCGTATCAACTCCCGTTGCTGGGTTGTTCTTTAACTACCGCTTTGGGCGTGGTCGATAGAGAGGCAAATTTGGGTCGCAGAGATTCACTAATAATTACGGGCTTCGGGGGAGTTGGAAATGCCATTCTGCAGATTGCGAAACTCGAAGGTGTGCCAACGGTCATAGTTGTTGATAAACACGAGTCCAAACGAAGTGATGCCTTAAGGTTAGGGGCTTCACACTTTATTCTTTCGCACGACAAGAAAAGTGCTATTAAATTTCTACGTGAGTTGCTTCCGAAACACACCTATCCTTCTGTGGCGATTGAAACCACGGGTGCAACCGAAATGATTGAGTTCTGTTATGAGGCAACTTCTGAACAAGGACGAATAGTTTTGGTTGGTGTACCCAAACTGGGAAGCAAAGCAAGAATTTACACACTTCCTCTACACTTTGGAAAAAGTATAACCGGATCTAAGGGCGGTGGCTCGATACCAGACGCAGACATACCTTTTATACTAAATCTATTTGAATCAGAAGAACTAAACTGGGATAATTTTCCAGTAGTAAAATTTAACTTCTCTCAAATTAATGACGCAATAGGTAGGATGAGAGAGGGCTCGGTTGGACGGCCTATTCTTATGTTTTGAGGTTAAATCATATTAGATTGACTGAGTTTTATATTTTGGCAACTATGCAATCAATTTAACAATTAGTTAGGAAAATACATAAATAGCCTGACTCGATTTAAAAATAGACTGACCACCTACCAATGGAGAATTGCTTACTTTTTAATTATCTGAACAATCCATAATTGGAGATTTCACCCTCTAGACCAAAGTGTTTGCGGTTCAAGAAGTAATCTTTAGATTCCATAAAATTTTCAAATCCCTTTTTAATCATGTCACTTGGATATTGCTCACTACTCAGTACTTTGTGAGCGAAACTCCAGCCAAAACCTCTTCTTAGTCGCTCAAGGTCCATTTTGCTTTCAAAACAAATTTCCTCAAAGAGCCTAGTATTGAGTGATTTTTGCATAAAGAAATCTCTCATAAATATATATTGACTCCAAGAGTCTTGGGAGTTCTCCTCATAGAACTCCAATGAATCTAAACCATGTAGCAGATCAATGTACTCCTTCTTATTTTTAGGAGTTATATTTCCGAAAATGTTCACATGCTTATGTCTAGCGCTAGCATTTATTACCGGGACGCCATAGAGAGGCCACTCCGAACCAACCGTGCCAAATACAGTCAAGACTGCACTAAAGTCCATTTCGACCAATTCAGCATTTCTTATTAGAGGGGACAAGAGTGTGACTGAGGGGGTTTCCCTAAATATAGAATTAATTACTTCTTGATTCCAGTGTCTCGCATTGGGATGTGTGCGGACGTACCATTTATAGTTTGTTTTCAAAGCTACAGAGTTGAGAAAAGATAGCCAAATATAGAAGTCTGAAAAGAAAGCGTACCCAACCCTATGCGGTGAATCAAAAAAATCATGTGCCGATACCAATAACTTTAGAGGTTTTTTCAACTGGTAGGAATGGCCTTGGGGAAAATGGTTAAAGCTAATTTTAGAGTTTAATTCGAATCCTGCCCTTGCTAAGATCGAAGGCATAGTTAGTTTTGCTCTTTCTGTTCCCCAGGCCTTTATGGTTTGAGGGAGAGAACTATAAACTGACCTAAACTTGAGAAATTCATGAAAACCGATGTACTCATTTTTGTTTAATCTAAAAACTCTAGAGTGCGTTATTATGAAAACATCAATGTTGAACTCAAAAGCCACACGTCCTGGAAGGGCTAGCATATAGGTGGTCTCAATAATACAAACGGCTTTAACTTCTTCGGCTAAAAAGTAATCGTAAAGTGAGTCAATATAATAAAGAGCATTAGCTAATTTCTCTAGTAAGTCGGGATGGTCAAAGTCAATAGTCGGAAGATTGTTCCCACGGAGAAATGAGTCATAAACCGCATCTCCTACGAGCACATTGCGATACTTTAGTCTTTCGAATTGTTCAGGACTTCGGTTCTGTCCTATGAGATCCCTAGCTAATTGTTTATATTTTCCAGACTTTCTTGAGTAGGAAAAAAGCTTAAACTTTCTAATACCAATGTGTCCATAAAAGGAAAATCGCAACCTTAGAGCCTCCTTTAGTCTTGTTGCTAATCCCCCATAAGTACCATAGAAAGAAATTGGCTCTGCTCTTAATTGATCAATCAAAGGGGGGAGAAACCTTTCTAACCCCAATGAAATACTTGGATTCATCCAAGCTTCAACTAGAATTTTGTTGTTGTATTTTCTATATCTTCTTTTAAGTACAAGCTTTTTCACTCTACGTAAATCGGCATCTAAACCAAAGAAAGAGGCAAAACGTTGCAACAAGACATTCATGACAGCACAATACCAAACGGAGTCTCCAAGCCTACTAACCAAAAACAGATAAATTCTCTATATCTTTCGAACAAACTCTGAGCCTTATAAACATTTTATTTTAAAGTATTTAAAGGAATTTTGAAGAGTTTTACCCTTCAGTGAAGAGTTTACCGGCATAATACTCAGCTAGGAGGAAGTCTTCTTTTGTGTCAATGTCTATGGACCTTGACCATGGCATTTCAAAACCTATTATTCGTCCATGTATAAGAAAGTTCTTTGCCTTGGGTAGGCGAGAGATACATATTGCAGGCCCATTTCTTAAAACCTCATGAACTTTTGGTGGTTCGTAGATGGAGGATATTGAAGTGGGATCAATAAAGCCTAGGGGCATCAATTTCATTAATTTACTTGTGCTTAAGTTGGCAGGCGGCTGCGTATAGCTGATAAGTGAATCTATTGCACTCTCTTTCGCAAATGTCTCAAATGCATCATCAATATCTTTTGCCATCCGAAGAGGAGAAGTTGGTTGAAGCAAAACCAGATTTGAGGGAATAAGCTTGCTTGTTTTCTCTACATACTCAAGTGCTTCTTGAACTACGCTTTGCATTAATGCACTATCATCACTATTGATGGCGCTTCTCTTATGCAAATACTCAATACCTAATTCTTTTGCCAGGGCGAGGATTTCATCTGAATCAGATGAAATAACAACATCATCAATGGATGTTGAGGATAAGGCTGCTTCGATACTCCATTGAATTAGTGGCTTACCCATGAAATTGAGAGTGTTTTTACCGGGGAGTCTCTTGGAACCACTTCTAGCTGGAATTAGAGCTAAATTTCGAGTCACTTTAAAACTTCAATTGCTTTTGAAGTGATATTTCCAGGGAAGAGCCAAGAACCTCAGCAATATTAACTCCTGCATTACCATTTCCATATAGATGTGAGCGCGGGTAAGGACCATGCTTAATTTGCAATTTTACTGCTGAAACAATCTCGCTTACCACAGGATCAACATTTTTAACATTTGCTGTTTTTTCTCTTCCGGCTTGACGGGAACCAATATTGATGACGGGAGTGCCTATGAAAGCACCTTCGCGTAGTCCACTTGAGGAATTTCCGACAAGGCAAGAAGTGATGGACATTAGCCGAAGGTACAATTCAGGCGGAAGGTTTCTGAATAAACGCCTAGGGTAAGACGCTGGTTTTTTTTGCCATGAGCGAATTGACTTATTGAAGTGATCATGGCCGGCATCTGAGTTTGGCCAAAGAAGAATAGTAGGAATGGCAATCTCGTCAAGAGCGCTTAAAGTTGCAGCTATGTAAGTGTCAGCTTTTTCAAATTCAGTTGTTACTGGATGTTGTGAAACTAGCAAGAATGGCTTAGATACATCTATATCTTCTCCGATACCAAATTCACTCAGTCTTGAAACTAATTGGGCAATGCTGATTTTAAGAGCGTCATCGACAAGGTCTATGCGCGGGCAACCAACTAAATGTATTGATTCATCAATCTCACCAAGTAATTTCAAGTTTCTTGCCGCATTTGGGGTCGCTGGAAAGTGTATGTGAGCCAATTTGGTGATTGCATGTCGGATACTTTCATCGATACTGCCCGTAATTTCACCACCCATAGTATGTGCGAGTAATTTATTCATGTACGCGGCAGATACAGCCACCGCTAGTGTTTCAAATCGGTCGCCAACAGTAACAACAACATCTGGATTCAACTCAGACAATATTTGAGGAATCTTTAGAAGTGCTAATCCTGTTGACTCTGCCATTCCTTGAGGGCTATCCCCTTGAATAAGCGTATCGACTACGCGAGTAATGAAAATACCATCAGATCTAATCACTTTCAGCAATTCACCAAATTTATCAGAGACAGCAGAAGCATAAATTACAACTTGAACATCGATATTTGAATGGGAATTACAGGCCATGATTACTGATTTTATACTTGCGTAGTTCGCCCTAGAGCCAATAAAGAAAACGACTCGATTCATTGCAAGTCGCTCGGTTCAATCACACTGCGTGCTGGAAGAGGGCGAGATAAGCGCTTACCAACCACCATATTAATTTCACTAGCCGGGATTCCAATTTCTGGCTTTAAGAAGATCAAGTCACTCTCCACGATTACATGTCCTAGATTTAAAGAAGTTCTTACTGCAATACTCTTTTGGAAAACTTTCCGCATCTCCATTAGATCAGAGATATCATCCTTAATAATTGGATTTTGTAGAGCAGTCCAAACATTTTTAGCCCCAGTTGCTAAAATCCTAAATTCATTAGGCTCTAAGGCGTTCGATGCATCACTGCCATACATATTTCTAGAAAAAGTTAGATGCTTCTCAACCGCAACAGCTCCTAAAGCAATTGCAGCAATACTCATTTCAACGCCTGTTGAGTGATCAGAAAACCCTATAGGAATTCCATACCTTTGAGTAAATTCGTTAATAACGTTCAACCCAATCTTGTCGGCTGGAACTGGATACTGAGATCTGCATTGGAAGAGAACAAGTTCTTTTACTTGGCTCAAAATCTCAACCGCCACATCAATTTCCTTAAAATTACTCATTCCGGTAGAGATATGAACCTTATCGCATGTATGAGCCACTTCTTTAAGCAGTGAAACATTTGTGACCTCACCAGAAGGAATTTTTACAATATCTACACCAGTATTCAGTAATTGGTTTAGAGATTCAGAAGAGAATACAGAGCAACCAAATTGTAAGTTTTTTGACTTTGCCACTTGGTATAGTTGTGTCCATTGTTCAACGGTAAAAGCTATGCGCTCAAAATAGTTATAACGCGATTCTTCAAAAATAACTAGGACTAGGAGCATTGAATGTAGTTTCGGCATGAGCAATATGCAACTGGAACTTTGCGACATTTGCGCCAACATCAGCCGCTAATTGTATTAGTTTTACTGCGTTTCCAAACGATCCATCATGCACACTACCTAGCTCTGCAACGATATAAGGCTCGTTGAGTTTCATAGGGCAAGTCTAGGGGGGCTTGCATGCTATTTCAATCTTAGCGCCAACTTAAGGAGTAAATTATAGAATGTGAATATGTTGAAACATCATCCACTGTAAGCGAATCGACAATCTATCTATTAAAGTCTCGTATTTTCTTTACCGAATGTAAGTGATAATGGTAAAGGAAGTTCATGTATTAAGTGTGTAAAGAAATGGCCTAAAAGATTGGCCAGTTTATGCTTTCTAGTACCATATTGCTTTTAAGCCTGTATTTTTTATCCAGATTAAATCTTCAGGAAGATAGGTATTCATATTCATCAAGAAATACCGAAAAATCGCAGCCCACAGAGATAGTTTTGCGCCAGTACCGATAAAATCTTGGGCAAAAATACATTTTTGTAACGTCTCAAATGAACTAAAATTTCCGTACTGACAGTTATTCAAAATTCTTGTTCTAGTGGAGTACTCCATAAATTCATCAAAAGTGCTATCGGTTACAACTAAAACAGCTTGGGGGCTCACATTCAGATTTTCCAGAAGAGTATCTAACCGCAGAGCGTCAATAGGGGATTTTTGACTCAATTTGAGCAAGTCTCCCAATCTACAATGGATGATGATTTTATACTCATCGCGGCTTAAGACTTTCTCTTGGCTTGAAACCAATTCATATAACTCTCTTACTATATCTTTTTCTATGGCCAGTTGAGTGTAGTGACCCCTAATCATGAAAGTCCAGGTTCGTAATAAGGCAAAATGTTCTTCATCATCTGCACTAATTATGAAATGAAATTTTCTGAGAATCAGTAGGCCTAATTGTTTTATTAAATAAAAGAACCCAGTTTGAAATTCATCAAAAGATACTTCACCTCTGGATTTTTTGTCTCTAAAGTAAAAGTCCTCAATTTGCTTGACTTTAACCCCAAGAGTCTTAAAGTCGAATTCAGCCTCCCTTCTTGTAACACCGGCAGTATGTAATATGACTTTGATTTTCCTGCGAGGGGACCGGTGCTTCAATTTTAGTATCAGCTGTGCAGTAAAGAGTTGTGACCCTAGTCCGCCCCAAGAGTGAACCCTTAACGCTGGAAAAAATCTTGATATCTGATTCATAAATGTATACTCACTTTGTTTGCTTTAGGAGGCTTAAATAAAGGCGTTCGTGCTCTCTTTGAGATTTTTCAATCGGGAACTCCCCAAGTCGGAGGGCTTGATATTGCAGGTAACTCCTCATGGTGTTTTGGTCAGAAATAAGCTCCTGTATTTTCAAAGCAAGATCAAGGGGGTTAGTTGAATCAAGAAGACCTGGATGCTTTTCTCCCATCACCTCTGGAATCGCAGAAATTCTTCTGGCTATTACAGGTACTCCTTGAGACATTGCTTCCAACAAAACCAACCCAAAACCCTCATAGTCAGAAGGGAGCACAAATACATCCAAGGAACGATAGAAAGACAACACTTCTTGTAGCTGTCCTTTCCATGTGACCATCTTTTCAATTCCTAAGTCGGCTGACAATGACAGAAGATTTGCCTCCAGAGGGCCGCAGCCCACAATAGTGAGATTAAATCCAGGTGATGCTTGGGAATTTAACTCTTTAAGTGCTCCCAGGAGAAGGGGAATATTCTTCTGGGGTACAAGACGTGAAACAGTTCCTAAAAGAATTGGCCTGGATACTACTAGCGGATAACTCCTCGATGAAACAGAAGTATCCTTTATCCCGTAGTAAATAACATGATTGTTTTGCTTGCCACTCATCTCTCCAGATGTCTTTAGATAGTTTGCAACTGCCTTAGAAATTGATATTGAGGCAAATGATCTTCTTAAAACAAATCTTGAAAGTAATTTAGATATTATAGCTGGACATTTAGTAAAAAAAGCTTCGCTATTATGGCGGGTAACAATAAAACTCTTTGGCTTTAAAGAAAGAGCGCATAAAAGTTCAGCTCTGGGTAAATGTGCATGAACAACTGAATTTTCTTGAAACTCTCGTCTTTTGAGTTTAAACCACTGCTTCAAGAACCCTAATTGTGCGAAATCTAAATCTACTTTAACGTCAAGACCCAAAAAATCCTGCAGCAGAGTGGGCTTATCCTTTAGGAAAATTACTTCAACATCAAATCCTGCCTCCTTTTGGCAGGCTGCCAATGTTAACAACTGTTTCTCTGCCCCACCAAGATCAATCGTTGTTATGACATGCAATATCGAGTAATTCACTCAGTCTCCCCTTTTTTAAGCACCCCAACGAGTTGATTTATCCAACTATCAAACGAATGATTTCTTATTGCTAACTCCAAGCGCCTATTAATCTCTTTGTGCAATTCAGTTACCTTTAAAGAATTGATTGATTGGAACTCCTTGATGATAAAATCAAGGGTTTCTCTTACTGGAGAATTACTCCATGTACCAAACTGGAAGCAGTACTCCCTATTCCATGTGATGACAGGCATCCCCATGAAAGTAGTTTCAATCAAAGTTTTGTCAAGGGATCCACTAAAGAGGTTTAGGAACATATCATAATTCTTGGCAATGCCTGGAATTAAAGCTCTCGTAATCGGAGCATGAAATGTGATTGAAGCCTTTTGGCTTTTAACATTGTGTGATGACACAACACCAAAAAAATATTTTTCAGATTCTAAGTTAGTGGGTCGCCCATAGACATCAATTGAGTATGTATCGGGAATACGATTTAGTTCAAAAATAATATCAGAGAATATGTGTATATTCTTGGATGGATCTAATCTTCCATAGTATAAAATCTTTCGAAGCCTTTCGGATGAACGAGCATGATAAGGAAAGTTCTTATAATTGATTCCTTGGTTTATATAAAGAACCTTCCTCTTATTGATACTAAGATTGCAAGATCCAGGAGTAGAAGAGACAATATTAGAAACAAAGAAAGACGACCAAATAAGATATTTCGAGTTTTTGGCGTGTGCGTACCAAAGAATATGTCGCATTTTAAGAAGCCAAGTCAAGGGCGCGAGCACTGCCGCATGAACATCTGTCATGTGAGAAAAGAGTACAGAAGTACGATTTCTAATGAGAGCTGGATATAGATGCCTGAGAATATTGACTGTATTGCTTAGGGGTGAATCAGCCTTCCATGGAACATGAGAGACTTCGACGTTTCTTGGCAGGGGCTCCGAGCTGACTTCTGTAGTGAAAACTTCCACCGTTTCAAAAAATTGAGATAATTCACGCACTACTTCTCTCTGGTGTGAAAAAACTATGCTTTCGGAGCTCATGGAGTAATTGACAATAATGAGTCGCACGACGAAGACTGTACAATACGAGAGTTAGATAAGTCGGTTTTTGGAATATGGGGCGAGGTTAAAGTGCGAATCTACGAAGTTTGGCCCCTTTCGTCTCTAAAGAAACGTTCAATAGCTCTTCCGATCAAACTTTTATCTGGGCGTGATCGTTTTCTTTTGGTTGTTATTACGTTTATCACATTACTTCTTGCAATTCTTGACCTCTTCGGAGTCTTACTGATTGGGGTGATAGGTTCTCTATCCATTACGGGTCTAGGCAATGGACAAACCGGAGATCGCGTTTCTATAGCTCTAAGAGTCCTACGAATAGATAATTTGGATTTCGAGTCTCAAATAATTGTTGTAGGTCTGATAGCTGCTCTATTACTAATAACAAAGACCATCTTGTCTCTATTTCTAATCAGAAAGACCTTGTTCTTTATGGCAAGGCGAGCGGCTGTGATGTCATCGAACCTGCTAATAAGATATTTCACAATTCCAGTATCAAAAGTTAATAAAAGATCGGCACAAACTTCAATCTATGCTTTAACTTCAGGAGTAGATTCAATTATGGTCGGGGTCGTTGGAGTTTCAGTGGCCTTGATATCAGATATTGCGTTGTTAACAGTCATGAGTGCAGGGTTATTTCTAATTGATCCAGTTTCAGCAATGGGCACTTCTTTAATTTTTGGACTTTTAGCCCTTTTTCTCTATAGAGCTATGTACAGAAAAATGCAGAGACTTGGTGAGGAGCAAGGAGCGCTTAATATAGAAAGCTCACAAAGAATTTTTGAGGCCGTTAACTCCTATCGGGAGCTTCTAGTGAGAGATAGAAGAGGCTTCTATGCCCAGCAAATTGGTGGCCTTAGATACAAACTTGCCGACGGCGCCGCAACTATGGCATTTATGGGGAATATCAGTAAATACTTTTTAGAGGTAACCCTTGTAGTCAGCGCCCTTCTCTTAGCCTTTTATCAGTTCTCTACAAGTACTGCTTTCAGAGCAATTGCAACGATAACAATTTTTATTGCAGCAAGCACAAGAATAATTCCGGCAATCTTGCGACTACAACAAGGATTACTGAGGATTAAGGGTGCTCTAGCTCAGGCAAGGCCAACCATTTCGCTGATCGACGAGCTCTCTGGGATTCCTCTTGAAGCCATTGAAATAAAGAAATTCAACAGGAACCACTCAGAGTTTAGGCCAGAAGTGAGCGCTTCAAAGATTTGTTTCTCATACGAAGCGAATAGAGAAGTGTTAAATAAAGTTGATTTCGAAACACAACCAGGGGAGTTTGTGGCAATTGTTGGTGGTTCTGGAGCAGGAAAGACCACTCTTGTAGATGTACTGCTTGGGGCATTAGATCCTCAAGAAGGCAGCGTAGAAATATCTGGCATGCAACCTAGGTCAACTTTTTCAAGTTGGCCAGGAGCCGTCTCTTATGTCCCACAAGATAGCCCTGTAATAAACGGTACGATTAAAGAGAACTTATGTCTTGGATATCCCGTAGATGAAATATCAGATGAATATTGCTGGGAGAGCCTAAAAATAGCGCGGCTGGATGACTTTGTTAAATCTTTGCCGAATCACTTAGCAACCCATGTTGGCGATCGGGGAACTCGTTTAAGCGGTGGGCAGAGACAGAGACTTGGAATTGCGAGAGCTTTGATAACAAATCCAAAGTTACTAATTCTTGATGAGGCCACCAGTTCTCTAGATGGAGTTACGGAATCTGAGATTTCTGAATCGCTAAGAGGATTAAAGGGCCAGGTAACTCTAATTGTTATTGCTCATCGCTTGTCTACAGTAGTAAGTGCAGACAGAATTTACTTTATGGAAAAAGGTGTCGTTAAAGGAGTAGGAACTTTTGAGGAACTTAAACGTAATCATCCTGAATTTCTCACTCAAGCAGAGTTAATGGGATTATAGTGAAGATTCTTGTCACTGGTGCTGCTGGCTTTGTGGGTAGCCATGTATTAAAGAGACTCAAGGAATTGGGACAAGATGTTTATGGCATTGATAACTTCTCCTCTTACTATTCAGTTGAATATAAAGAGCTAAGACTTGAATACCTAGGCCTTACTAGAGGCTCTGATGTAGTTACATGTGACATTTCTGATTTTAAGCAGGTAAGTGAGTTCATTTCAGGGATTAAGCCAGATTTTATAATCCATCTAGCAGCTCAAGCAGGGGTAAGGTTGAGCCTTAAAGACTCCAACTCTTACATTTCAGCAAACGTTGCTGGGTTTCAGAACATCACTAGGTCATCTATCGAAAATGAAGTAAAGGGAATTGTCTACGCATCCTCATCCAGCATTTATGGAGATTCCTCCCCCACACCTTATAAGGAAGCTTCGATTTCATTGAGGCCAAAGAGCCTTTACGGCGTAACCAAATTGAGCAATGAGCTATTTGCAGAAATACAATCCAGGTCAAGCAACTTGCGCTTTCGAGGGCTTCGGTATTTCACAGTTTATGGACCATGGGGTAGGCCAGATATGGCGTATTTCAGAATAGCTGCTGCTGCTCTAGGCCAGGGAAAATTCACCCTATTTGGAGATGGAACAATAAAGAGGGATTTCACCTACATTGAAGATATCGTTGAAAATACTATCGCTTTATTTAGAGACTTAACGAAGCAAGACGAAAAATTCAATGACGTTGTTAATATTGGTGGGAGTCGCCCCTTGGAGATGAATTACTTGATAGACCTCATTTCAAAGAGAGGAAGTCATCCAATAGATATAACTAGAGGGGAGGAGAGTAAGTTGGACTCAAGAGTCACTATGGCGGATAACTCTTATCTAAAGTCAATTCTTGGAGATCTGAAATTTACTGATTTAGAAGAGGGAATTGAAAATCTCATGAAATGGGCAAGTCAAGAAAATATAAAGCCTAGCCTTACAAACTGGATTCAAAGCACTGTTTAGGAGTTATTAAAGCAGTACCATAAGCGAACTAAGCGTAAACCACTTAAGGGGTGATCATGGGATCAGTAGTCAAAAAGCGCCGCAAGCGTATGGCTAAGAAGAAGCATAAAAAGCTTCTAAAGAAAACTCGTATTCAGCGCAGAAATAAGAAGTAGTTCTTAGAGTTTTACAAGAACTAACTTTTTAGAAATCGAGGTCACCGCGTAGCGGACCTTATTGATTGTGACTATGGCGCTATCTCTAACATTGTTAAGGATGGCGCCATTGTTTAATTTAGGCGTGGAACTATAGGACCCGACTGAGCAGATTCGATCCTGGCACCCAAAGACCATTCCTTTGCTGTCAATTAAAAGCGGTGAGCCAGGAGCGCCATGCCTTTCAGGTGATAAGCGACTTGGGTAGTCATCTTCATTGACAATAAGAAAACGAACTTCATCAGCGTTAGGTAGGCGCAGACCACTAGCAGCAAGCCAAGCTGCTGCAATCCTATTTCCAGAGTTACTGATCGAAACATCATAGCCTGCAACTGCAACACCATT
>Ga0315901_10000969_pt1 | contig 41480 bp, 30 predicted proteins | sample LakEriMetagenome_10_FD_203761 | JGI IMG/M metagenome (GOLD analysis project Ga0315901, IMG submission 203761) | Freshwater fungal communities from buoy surface, Lake Erie, Ohio, United States - Buoy 2 MA116 | ecosystem: Environmental > Aquatic > Freshwater > Lake | place: USA: Lake Erie, Ohio...
TCGGCCTGCGCCGTCGCCAGGGCCGGATCGGCGAGCTGCGTGGCCTTGCCGAACACCGTCGCCCAGGGGAAGAAGAGGGCCACCTCCACGTCGAAGATGATGAACAGCAGCGCGACCACGTAGAACCGCAGGTCGAACTGCACGAAGCTCGAGCCGATCGTCGGCTCGCCGCACTCGTAGACCTCGAGTTTCTCGGTGTTCGGCACCCGCGGCCGCACGAGCCAGCCCACGATCAGGTTCACGGCGAGGAACGCCGCTCCGACCGCGACGAACAGGGCCACGTAGCCGGCGACGAGAACGGGGTGCATCGGCAAAACGCTCGCGGGGGGCTACTGATTCGGTCCGCCGTGGACGGGATCGACGATCACCTTCGAGGCGGCGACCGCCGTGGGATTGAGCGTGGAGCGGCCCCAGGCCACCTCGACCGGCAGCCGGGCGAAGTCCACGATCGTGCCGTCACGGCTGTAGCAGGAAAGGTCGAGGGTGGAGCCCATGAAGATGCAGTCCACGGGGCAGGGCTCGACGCACAGGGCGCAGAACATGCACTTCGAGTAGTCGATGGCGAAGCCGCTGACGCGGAAGCCCTTGCCGTTCTCGACCCGCTCCTTGCCGATGTAGATGCAATCGACCGGACAGGCCTTCGCGCACTGGTCGCAGGCGATGCAGGTCGTGAGGTCGTAGCGGTGGAAGCCGCGATACCGGGCTGCGACCGGCGCGGGCAACTCCGGATACTCGAAGTGCTCGGTGAAGGTGCGCCGCTTCTGGTCGTACGTGCTGCCGAACACCCGCAGGGTCACCAGCATCCCCTCGATCACCGTCCAGACGGCGGTGAACAGGTTGCGAAACCAGGCTTTCATGGAGGGCCCTGACGGCTGACCGGCGGCGGCAACACGGTGCCTCGCAGCCACCGATGCGAGGCCAGTATAGGAAGCCCCGACAGGCCAACAAGCCACCGCCGCAGCGACCGTTCGCCGAGCCCGCCGGCGAGCCCACGGCCACCCGGCCCCCTGCCGAACCGAGTGTCCGCGCCGCTCGGCGCGGCGTCGGGGGGCGACCTGAAAACGCGTCCAGCGGCCGAAAGATCGCGTTTTATCGGCCTTTGGGCCTGGGATTTGCTTGACTGTCGCCTGAAAACCTTTTATTTTTGGGGGGTTTGAGGAAACTCGGTCGGTTGTCAGCACCGCCAAGGAATGGGCCATGCTGGTTCTGTCGCGGAAAAAGGACGAGAGCATCGTCATCAACAACGACATCACGATCGTTGTGGTGGAGATCCGTGGCGACAAGGTCCGGCTCGGCGTCGAGGCTCCGAAGGATGTGCCGGTGCATCGCCGCGAGGTGTTCGAGGCGATCGCCCGCGGGGAATCGGCCGATCTGCCCGCCGTGACGACGGTGGAAGAGACGCGGGAACCGACCGATCCGGCAGCGTCCTGATGCCGTCGCCGCGGCGAACCCGCCGCCGACGTCCGCCTCCTCTTTTGCCTTCGTCCGTTCGCAAGTAGTCTGTGTTTCCGACGACGCCTGCCTTGCGGCGTCAGCGGCCCCATCGTCTAGAGGCCTAGGACATCGCCCTTTCACGGCGGTAACCGGGGTTCGAATCCCCGTGGGGTCATGTGCCTGAACCGCGGAAAAGCCATCCCTGGCCTTTTCCGGCTCCGTCGATCGCAGGGAACGCCGAGGGTTCCCCGGATCGACAGACATCGCATCCTGCGATGCGCAGCGACTTCCTCACCCTCAACGGCGATCTCATGCCCACCAGTGCCGACGCCGATCGTCCCTCCGCCTACGACGCCGTGCTGCTCGTGTCGTTCGGTGGCCCGGACGGGCCGGACGACGTGATCCCGTTCCTGGAAAACGTCCTCCGCGGCCGCAACGTGCCGCGGGAGCGGATGCTCGAGGTGGCCGAGCACTATCACCACTTCGGCGGCAAGAGCCCGATCAACGAGCAGAACCTCGCGCTCCTGGACGCCCTGCGGGCGGAGCTCGACCGCCGCGGCCCGCGGCTGCCCGTCTATTGGGGCAACCGCAACTGGCATCCGCTGCTCACCGACACGCTCCGCGAGATGGCCGACGCCGGCGTGAAGCGGGCGATCGCCTTCGTGACCAGCGCCTTCAGCAGCTATTCCGGCTGCCGGCAATACCGTGAGAACATCGCCGCCGCCCAGGCCCCGCTCGGCGAGAGGGCCCCGCAGGTGGACAAGATCCGCGTGTTCTTCAACCATCCGGGTTTCGTCGGGCCGATGGCGGCCAACGTGCGGCGGGCGCTGGAGGAGTTTCCCGCGGCCGACCGCCCGGCCGTGCCCGTGCTGTTCACGGCCCACAGCATCCCCACGTCGATGGCCGACGGGTGCCGCTACGTGGCCCAACTCGAGGAGTCGTGCCGACTCGTCGCCGAGGCGGCGGGCGTGACGCACTGGCGGCTCGTCTGGCAGAGCCGCAGCGGCCCGCCCACGCAGCCGTGGCTCGAGCCCGACATCTGCGACGCCATCCGCGAAATCCACGCCCGCGGCGGCCGGCAGGTCGTCGTCGCGCCCATCGGCTTCATCTCCGACCACATGGAGGTGCTCTACGACCTCGACACGGAGGCGGCCGACCTCTGCCGGGAGCTCGGCATGCAGATGGCCCGGGCTGCCACGGTGGGCACGGCGCCCGAGTTCGTGGCGATGGTCCGCGACCTGATCGCGGAGCGGGCCTGGTCCTTGCCCGAGCGGGTGGCGATCGGCCGGCTGCCCGCCAACCACGACGTCTGCCCGCTCGACTGCTGCCCCGCGCCGCAGCGGCCGCCGCTGCCGGCCCGCCCCGCGCCGCCGGCCTGAAGCCCATGGGAAGCGCCCCCGCGGCCTGCGTGTCGCTCGTCCACGGCTACCTGGCCAACAAGTTCCTGATGGCGACGCTGGCCCAGCGGCTGGAGCGCCGCGGCTTCCGCCCGCGGCCCTGGGGCTACTGGAACATGCAGTGCTCGCTGCTGGTGCACGCGGAGCGGTTCGCCCGCGAACTCGCGGCCCTCGACGCCGACCCGTCGGTCGGCACGGTGCACGTCGTCACCCACAGCATGGGCGGCATCGTGGCCCGCGCCGCGCTCGCCCGCCACCGGCCGCGGAAGCTCGGCCGGATCGTCATGCTCGCCCCGCCGAATCGCGGCTCGTTCGTGGCCACGGCCACGGCGGGCACCTTCGGCCGGTTTCTGCGGCCGGTGGCCGAGCTGAGCACCGCGCCCGACAGCCTGGTGAACTCGCTGCCCACGCCGGAGGGCGTGGAGATCGGCGTGATCGCCGCGGCCCACGACGCGCTCGTCACGGAGGAGAGCACGCGGCCCGCGGTGCCGCACGCCCACGTCACGCTGCCCACGTGGCACACGGGCCTGCTGTTCCGCCGCGACGCCGCCGACCTCGTGGCCGAGTTCCTGGCGACGGGGAGTTTTCCAGACCGCTTGGCATCCGTGGCCGCTCCGTCGTGAAGAACCGTCCGCTGGGCTCGCCAGGTGCGCCCGGCGGGTGCTTGGCACCGACCTCTGGACACCGCCCCTCGAACTCGTGTCTGCAGCCGAGATCGAGATCAAGATTTGCTCCGCAGGCCAAGACATCGTGAACACAGGCTGTCGCCCCCTCGGTTCGTCGCCCGTCGCCGTCGGCCCGCTCGGCCTCGGCTGCTGGCCGCTGGCGGGCATGACCCGCGGGGGCGTCACCCACGAGGCGGCGGTGGCCACCGTCCGGGCGGCGATCGACGCGGGCGTCACGCACCTCGACACGGCCTACTGCTACGGCGAGCGGGGCGAGAGCGAGCGGGCGATCGCGGAGGCTCTCGGGCTGGCCGCCGGCCGCGGCGGCTCCCGGCGCGACGCGGTGGTGATCGCCGGCAAGTGCGGCGTGCACTGGGAGCCGGATCCGTCGCGGTCGCCGCCCCGGCGGCAGGTGGTGGATGGCCGGCCGGCGCGGATCCGGGCCGAGGTCGAGGAGAGCCTCGCCCGTCTGGGCACGGATCGGCTCGATCTGCTCTACCTCCACGCGCCCGACCGCTCGGTGCCGATCGAGGAGTCGGCGGGCGAACTGAAGCGGCTCATAGACGCCGGCAAAGCCCGGGCGATCGGCCTGTCGAACGCCTCGGTGGCGGATCTGGAGCGGTTCGCAGCGGCGTGCCCCCTGGCGGCCTGCCAGATGCAGTTCAACATGCTGCAGCGGCAGATCGAGGCCGACGTGCTGCCGTGGTGCATCGGCCGCGGGGTGGGGCTGGTCGCCTACTGGCCGCTGATGAAGGGTTTGCTGGCCGGGAAGATGCGGCGCGGGCAGACGTTTCCCGCCGACGACAGCCGCGGCACCTACCCGATCTTCACGGGCGACGAGTTCTCGCGAAATCTCGATTTCGTCGAGGCGCTCCGCCCTGTCGCCACGCGGCTGGAGTGCTCGCTAACGGCGCTGGTGCTGGCGTGGACGGCGGAGCAGCCGGGGATCACGAGCGTGCTCTTCGGCGCGACGAGTGCGGAGCAGGTGGCGGAGAACGCCGCGGCCCTGCGGTGCGAGCTCGACGACGAGGCCCGGGCGACGATCGCCGCGGCGATCGCGGCCCGCGGCCCGGTTCCCGGCCGCCGGCCGGGGTGAGGCGTCAGGCCGCGCCGACCGGCCCCGCGGGAGTGGAGTTCCGCCGACCGACCGCTTGACCCGGTGGCTTCCTCTACTGCACCCGGGCGTCCCCCGGACCTGTTCCCTGATCCACCACCGGCTCCGCGGCGGGAAACACCCGATAGTCGTAGCCGTGCGACACGAGCCAGGTCTTGAGCGCCAGAAACTCGCCAAATGAATCGGCGTGGACGACGAGGCAAACGTACCAGTCACGGGCCGGGAACGCCGCGAACATCCCGCCCACGCGGTCCGAGGCACCGGGACTCGTCAAGTCGATTCCGGCGTTCGGCCGCGGCCGCGCGCGATTGAGCTCGCCGCCCGTCTCGACGACGAAATCGGTCAGGTTCACCGTGCGATCGTCGGCGGTGTAGCGGTGCATCTGGTACAGCCGCCCGTACCTCACCATCACGGCCATCTCCCTCTTGTTCGTATTCCGCTCGCGCGGCGCCTTGCCGCTGGTCTCGATGGTCGCCTCCGACTCGATCCGCGCGGCGAGCCCTGCCGCCGAACGCGCGAGCGATGACCGCTCCCGCTCGGCCGCCGCGAGCCGCCGTCTTGCTGCTTCGGCAGCCGACTGAGATTCCTCGTGTCGCTTCGCATCATCGGCTGCGGTGGCCTTCGCCCGTGCCGCCGACGCCTGGGCATCGGCGGCACTCGCGAGCAGCGCGGCCCGCCGGCTCTCCAGGCACGCATTCCGCGATTCGGTTTCCATCAATCGCTGCAGCAGCGACTCCAGCTCCGGCTCGGCAAACCGAGAGGTCATCTTTCGCAGGTCATCGATCAATGACTCGCACCTCACGGCTTCGTCACGGAGGTCGTCGGCCCGCCTCTCGAGCCGCATGACCTCGGCCGGCGAGAGCGCCGGCCTCGCGCCAGCCGCCTGGGCCGCCGCCTCGGTTCGGCGCTGCGTTTGCGACAGCAGGAGCGACACGAGCATCGCCAGGAAGAGGATGCCGCCGAACGTGTTGCAGATCGTGTCGAGCAGCAGCTCCAGGCTGCTGTCGGCGGCTGCTTGGCGGCGTCTCACCGAGCACCTCCGTCCTGATCCACGGCGATCGCCAGTTCCTCGGGAACCAGTTCCGTCCCCACGTCGATCCCCGCAGCGAGCACGGCCTGCCGCGTGTCGCCATACCGAGCCATCCCCGAAGGCCGCAGCATGATCACGACGTACTCGCGGTCGGCCCGCAGCCCCGCCAGCCACCTGCGAAACGCCATCGACGGCCCGGTGATCCCCCAACCCATCTCCTGCGGCCGACCGCCCCGCCCCGACATCACGGCCACACCCTGTGCCGCCACCTCCACCAACAACGCCGCCTTGCCGCCGTCCGGAGCCGGGTTGAACACCAGGCGGGTCGGCAGTTCCCCCCGCGCCGACGCGTCGCGTTGCCGCTGTTGCTCCGCTCGATTGGACTGCTCGATCGCCTCCGCGGAGGCGGCCGCGGAAGCCGCCTCCGCGGCGAGCCTCGCGGTGTCCGCGGCGGTCGCCGCCTCCGAGAGCAATCGATTTTCGGCCTCGCGCCGCTCCTCGGCAGCCCGCGCAGCCGCCTCCTGCGCGCGGGTTATGGCGGCCTCCATGTCCCGCTGTTTCGCCCTGGCGGCCTCGAACCGGCTCTCGACGTCGTCCTTCGAGACCGCCATCGCACTGCTCGCGGTTCGTCGCGCCTCCGCCAGTTCCCGCTGCAGGTCGGCGACGCGGGCCTCAGCCTGGCGGATCGACTGCGACAGATCGTTGGCCACTTGCCTGTGCCCCTCTGCCACCCCGGCCCAGCGGGCGCGGGTGATGAACTCCAGGGTCAGGATCAGCACGAGCAGGATCATGATCGCCGTGACGCTCGTGATGATGTCCTGGAACGCGAACAGCGACACCGGGTTGCTCATCGAACGACGGCGGCTCGCCACGACGCGGTCCTCAGGAGGCAGCCCCGGGCATGTCCGGAAGGATCCGCAACCGGGCCACGACGTATCGCAGCCCGTAATCCATGGCATCGTCGAGAAACTCCTGCTCCGCCTTGCGCAGCAGCGTGATCGCCAACTGGATCACCAGCGCCGCCACGAGGGCCTCGAGCGTCGTCTCGAAGGCGGTCGCCAGGCCCGCCGTCACGCCCTTGAGGGCGCCGGAGATCTGCTCCACGTCGGAAGCCCCGCCCAGCACGCCGCTGAACTGCCCGATCGCTTCCGAGAGCCCGAGCACCGTGCCGATGAACCCGAGCACCGGAATCGCCCACACGAACGCCTGCACGAGCGCGTAGCTCGTCTCGACCATCGACTCATCCTGCTCCGCCTGAGATCGCAGGATCTCGTCCACGTCCGTGACCCGGCCGAGATTCCGCAGGTTCGACAGCGCCACGACGATGCGGTTGTAGAGGAGAAATTGCCGTGGATCATCGACCGTGGCGTAGAGGCGAGCCAGCACGGGCTCGACGGTGGCCGCCGACAGGACGTAGGCGGGGTCTTCAGGCATGACGTGATGCTCGAGCGCCCGCCGCTGCAGGCGAAGCTTCAGCCATTTGACGAGCAGGATCGCGATCGACCATGCCGAAAGGAAGACGATCGCATACGGCGTCGGCCCCCGCTTGGTGAACATGTCGCACAAGACGCTGCCCTGGAAGGGCAGCAGCGCGGCGTAGAAGCCACTGGCCAGAATCGCCCCGAGGATCCCGGTCAACAGGTTGTTCGGCCGCGTGAATCGGCCACCCGGAAATCCGATCCTCTGCTCGATGTCGTGCCGGGACCAATCCAGCGGGGGCCGGGAATCGATGGCTTGGGTGGCCATAACCATGTGGTGCGCCGCTCAGGAGTTGTATTTCGCGTCGAAGGCGCTGTCGGACATCGTCAGGAAGACGATGGCCTCGACGAACGAGGCGATGGCAGGAATGAACGTCCAACAGAAGAAAATGTAGACCACGCCCAGAACGGCGTTGCCCAAGTAGAAGTGATGGGCCCCGAGACCACCGATCAACAGGGCCAAGAGGGCGGCGGTGGTCTTCGACTTCTGGTCCCGCTCGCTCCGCCGGGCCGTGCCGCCCGCGGCTGCCGGAAACTCCACTTCGAAGCCGCCTCCGACGGGCGGGAGGAGGTCCTGCGTGGCGGGCGCACCGCACTTCGGGCACATGATCGCCCTGCGGTTCAAGCCCGCGCCGCACTCCCTACAGAAGGCGTCGATGCCATGCCCGCCCGTGCCACCCGTGCCGCCACTTCCGCCCGTGCCGCCCGCCGGGACGTTCGTCGCGAATGCCGACGCCAGTTCGGCCACGTTGCCGGCCTGCGTCCAGTCCGAGGTCCCTTCCCGAAACACGTAATCCGTGGCCGAGAGCGTGCCGCCCTGGATCAAACTCAGGAGTTGCACCCTGGCAATCGGGCCCTGCTGTGCGCCGTTGACCGTGTAATACCACCTCGGCTCCGCCGGCGGCGCGGCGACCACCTGGGCGGTCTGCTGGGCGGCCGTCGCCGTGGCGACTGCCGCGGTGGCTGCTGGCTCCGCAGGCCGCTCGAAGATCTCGGGGAACGAGTTCGATGGCGCCCACGACTCCCCGTCCGTCGAAATCTCGTGCACCCGGCCCACCTGGCCCTTGCGGACCATCTGCCGGATCCGATCGAGCGTGTACGGCCCCAGGCTGCGGCCCTGCATCCGCACGTAGTAGTTGTCGTTCGTCCCCACGCTCAGCTCCTGAACTTCGTTCCCGTCCCGGTCTGCACGAGCCTAGTCACGAGAGTTGTGGTCGATCGTGCTGTCGGCGAAATCCACGATCATGGTGGCGCACTCCTGATAGAACTTCACACCCACTGCGATCAGCGCCGACATGAAGAACGGCATCACGATCATCCACTCCTGACCGCGGACGGTTTCGAAATAATGCTCGAGCCCGAACCGCAGCACCATGATGATGTGACCAACCGTCGGCAAAGCCGCTCCGATGAACCCGAGGATCGAGAAGATCATGACCACGGCGCGGTAGATCGGATAGTTGGTGCGGCCGCGGAGTTCCGTCAGGTAACTGGAGGCCGATCCGCGCACCCGCTGCCGTTGACCGCCCGCGGATGATTTCTGTGCACCGCCGGCCTGCAAGGTCGATGCCGGCACCCAGGAGACGCGATCGGTCGAAACCTCGGTCGTCGGCGTCACCCGCCCCGACTGCACGAGTTGCGAAAACTGCTGCTGCGAATAGGGCCCATACACCTGCCCACCGGCCCTCACGTACATCTCGCTCATCCGCTTCCCTCCGCGTGTCGTGTCAAAACCATTGCTTCTTCCGCAGCGCGTAATCCTCGAAGAACTTCTCGTCGCTCTTGGTCAGGTACGTGATGCCCTCGACGAGGGCGATGATGCTCAGGACGGGTATCGGGACCACGAGAAAGCAGAGGACGAGCATCACGACGCCCCCGGTGGTGAGCCCGAGCAGAAACTTGTGGATGCCAAGCGGACCCAGGAACAGCGCCAGCAGCCCGGCCGGCAACTTCTTCGCCACGAACGCTGCACGCTCGTCGCGGCCGCCCGGTGCCGGCAGGCCGCCACCGCCGGTCGGCTGCGGCCATGGCCCTGGCTGTGGCCCTGGCCAGTGCGGGTCCACCACCAGAGCGGCTGGCAGGGCATCGGCGAGCTCGGGCACGGTTGACACCGCCTGCCAGTCGCCGAATCCATTTCGCCACACGATGTCGGAGGCCACGACCCGGCCGGCCTTGATGAGTTCCCGGAGCGCCGCCGTTCCGAGAGTCGCCGCCTGCTGCACTCCTCCGGTCGCATAGTGCCAATCGTAGCCGTCTCCAGCGACGGCCCCGGGATCCGGCTCCAGGGTCGCCGTCGCCTCGGTGGCCGGCGGCTTGACGTGCTCGACGATCTCCTGGCACTCGCCGATCGCCCGCCAGTTCAGGCGGTCGGTCGAGATCTTGTCGGACCTCGCTGCGCGGCCCTTGTGCAGAAGCGTTCGCAGCTGCTCCAGGGTGAAGGGGCCGCTCACGCGGGTCTGTTGCCGCAGGTAGTACATGGTTGAGCGTTAGGATGACGGACGCCGGCAACGGCTTACGGGAGCACGGGAACCCGGCGCCTCGGCACGGGTTGCTCGTTCGCTGGTGACGGGTTTGGCTCGATGTCGCGCGGAATTGGATCCGGAGTCGGGGTCGCGACCTCCGTGCCTGGATCCGCAGTGCCCGACACCGTTGGGGCAGCGACGCTCGGCACTTCGCCTGACGGCGGCTCGGCTTTCGACGGCGGCTCGTCCGGCGCTCGGTCCTCTTTTACCTCCCGTGTGGCAGGGGGCTTCGCGGGTGCAGCGGGAACGGCCGCGGGCTGTGGGGCGGCCGCCGAGTCGCCACTGCCGAACGAATAAAGCAGGGTCGTGACGATCATCATCACGACGAGCACCACGACCACGCCCGCGCCGACCCAGATGAGGCGGTGGATAATGGTCAGCAGTTGCTTGGTCGCTTGATCATCCATGGCCTGATCGGCTGGGGCCACGAGGCTGCGGGGAGCGGCTTGCGGTTCCACCGCCGGCAATTCCAGGCTCACCGCGTCGTCGCCGTCCAGCGGGTTGCCCGTCGGTGCGGCTGTCGTTCTGACCGGCGACGGCTCCCGCAGCAACTCCGGAAACTCCGTGGGTGCTCTCCAATCGGTGCCGTCATAGGAGAATCGGTCGAGCGGGCTGATGCGGCCGTCCTTCATCAGCGGCCGCAATTTCTCCGGCGGGTACGGGCCGATTTTTCGGCCGGCGACCAGCCGCCACAGCGGTTTTTCGTTCATGACGAACCCTCGTTCCCCCCGTCCTCGTCGAGAGCGACCGCCTAATTCGCCCACCGGTTCAGGGTCTTTTCGAGCAGCATCGCCGGATCCGTCTCCAAATACGGCACCCGCTTGTTCTGCAACGGGTCGCCGAGCAGCCTGTCGATGCGGTCGGCCTTCGGCTCCCTGGCCCGCTTGAGAAGCGACTCGAGGTCGCCGAGCAGTTTCGCGGCCACGGCGGCCCGATCCGCAGCGTCTTCCTTGGGCACCGCATCTTGGATCACCTTCCACTGCCGCCGAAACTCCTCGATCGCCGCCTGGCGGTAGTCGTTTTCCAGATCGACCTGCGTCGAGCGGGCAGCCTCGATCTTCGCCTCCTCGGCCTTGAGCACGTCCTGGGCAACGCCGGGCCGCTTCTCCAGGACCACGACTTCGGTCTCGGGCGGTTCCCGCTTGCCAGGCACCCCTCCGACCCGTCGTGCCTCCCGCCAGGCTTCCGCCGCCTCGACCACGGACTCGTCCCACGGTTCTAGACATGCATCCCGGCTGGCCCGGCGTTCGGCCAAGGCCGCCTGGGCCCGCGACACGGCCGACTCGAAGCCGTCCAGTGCCTTGGTCAAGGCGGCCCGGCGGCGCTGCTCGCGGGCGACCTCCGCCTCGAGCTTGCCCCGCTCCCGCACGAACTCGTCGTCGCCCGCATAGTCGTCATCCCACGCGGCCACGGCCGCCGGCATCGTGTCGTAGGCGCCCTGCTCCGCCTGCTGCCGCATGCTGGCGAGTTCGGTCAGCATGCCGGCCCTGCTATTTTCCGCGGATCGCCACGACCACAGGCCCCAGACGATCCCCACGATCGCTAGCACCGCTAACAACACCTTCAAGATCTGCAGCCACTGCCTCCAAACCTGCCTTTGTTTCACACGCTCGATCGCGCCGCGGAGCCGCACGCGGAGAAAATCCGAAAAGACGAGCGATGGTTCCGCCTGGCAGATGCGGCGCAAGTCGGCTTCTAGCCGCTCCAGTCTGCTGTTCCAGGTGGACTCGTCCTGTTCCTTGGGCAGATGATCGACGAGGTAATCGATCTGCTGGCAGATCTGCTGATGCTGCAGCGTCATCGATTCGCGCGCGTCCTGCTCGGCCAGCCATTGCAGCGCCGGCTGTGCGCGCACCGCCTGTGCCGGGAGCACCCGGTCGAGCCCCTCGTCGGCCACGATGGCTGCGATCTGCGGGCATTGTGGCAGGGCGGCGATGCATTCCTGCATGATCGCCGCGGCTTCCATCCATTCCTGTCGCGCGCACTGCTGTCGATAGAGCAGGTCGGCGGTGGGCGGAGCCTGCTCCCGTTCCGCGTCGCCCGCCTCGAGCGCGGTCGCCGCAGCCGTGGCCCGGGCCGCGGCATCCCGCATCCGCATCCAGATCTCCGCCCCGCGGGTGTTGCGGACCAATTCGCGGGGCACCGGGATGCTCCACTCGGGATCGACGACCTCCGCATGCAGCTCCGCCAGGGCATGGGGATTGCGGGCTTCGATGGCCTGCCGCACCGCGTCGTGCAACTCGCCCACGCGGGCTTCCTCGTGGGCGGCGGCGGCCTGCGCCCACACGGGCTTCGTGGGATCGAGTTCCCGGAGCTTGCGCAACTGGGCCAGCCGCTTCTGCAGCGGCGCCCGCTCCAGATTGAGACGCCGCAGTTTGTCCAGTGGCTGTCTCAGGTGCTCGAGTTCCGCGTGCGCCGATTCGATCGCCGTCAGCGTGTCGAAGTCGAGCTTGGGCGGCAGATTGATGCCCTCTTCGGCGAAGAACGCCTCCACGGCTGGCCAGGTGGCGCGATCTTCCAGGTGCAGCCGGGCGGCGAGGGCGGGAAACTCAGGATCGTTGACCGCGATCGCCTCGTCCCGCAGGCCCTCGAAGAGGAGGCTGTCCACTTCCCGCAGCGCCGCGTTCACCGCGTCGATCGTCTCCCGCACCTCCGGGAGCGTGTCGCGGAGCATGTCCATGCCGATGTCGTCGTTGCGGTCGAACGCCTTCTGGATGCCTTCCGCGAGGGCACCGAGTTCCTGCAGCCGGGTGTATGGCATGGTTTGGCTCCGCGTGGGCGATCAACGATCCTGGAAAAATTGGGGCTCGGCCAGCCGCCTATCTGAATCGTCCGAACGGCCGCCGCCAACCATCACGACAGGTTGCGATCCCTTCGCGAACGTGGCCAGGACGACCGGCTTGGCCTTGTCTCCGGCAGGCCAGGCGACAAGGGAACCCGTGATCTCCAGGTCTGCATCCTGCAGGGATTGGAGCACTGCCAGGGTTTCCCGCTTGCCCCGCTCGACTTTGGGGAGCCGCTCGATCGCACGGCAGAGGGCACACCAGGCGCGATGGATTCCCTTTTTTCTCTCGGCATCGAGATTTTCGTACTCCTGGATCTGCTGCTTTATGAAATCCCCAAACCTAACTCGCTGTTCAAAGTTCCTTTTTGCTTCCGCAGTCGGCATGGCCCCGTCAGCATTACACCACCGCTTGTAGGTCGTGAACGCAGCGAGGGCCTCGTTTTCCACAGCAGTCTCACTCAACGCGTCAACCCAGCCTGAAAGCGAAAGCCTTTTGCTCCTCAGGTTCGAATCGGATCGAAAAACAACTGCCACCTCGGCCAATCGTTCGCCGGGGCGAAATCCATAGACGTGCGGGAGGCATGTTGCCAAGAATTTTTGCACGTCTTTCGCATCTATGCCCTCAGACCACCTTTGGACTCCGGAAATATTTCGTGATGTAAGCGGGAAAACAGCCTTGACCGGAAAGCTGTCGACCCTCTTCTCGCCCGAAGCGATGTCGAGCCCCTGCGAGAAGTCCGCCAGTAACTCGCATGTAAAACTTTCCGGCTGCAGTTGCGCCTTTGCCAGTCGCAACGCCAGGCCTGAGTCGGAGGCCCGCAACTCAAGGTCGGTTTGCACCAGCGCCAGCGTGCCAAAATCCTCGCCGAACGACGCCGCCCACACGATCCGCGTTTCGCAGCCCCATCCGTCTCCGCCAGCGGCCTCCCTGGTTTCAACCTTGGCCGCGTGCGTCCTCTGTTTCGCCTCGCCGCCTGCGAGCGACAGATCGCTCGTGCCAACGGAAATGCTAACGGGCCCTAATGGTCGGCCCGGAACAGTAACACCCGGAATCGATTGAAACTGCGTCGTAGGTTTGTTGACGTTTTGCCAGAGGGGTTTGTTGGCGAAAAAGTCCCCGATCACGATCGGGCCATACTCCAGGGGACGGCATAACTGAACGTACATTTCCTCATTCGACAGCAACGTCGGCAGGCCCAAGCTGAATGCCAACAATCCGCTGGCGAGAGCCTTGTGAACTGACCCTTTGTCCGAATGCTTTTCCGCATCGATCTCGACGACGAGCCAGCCGTCGCCGTCAACGAAGACGCGGCCGACGTCCTCGGTAATGTCGCCAACCTGACTTGCCAACTTCCATTCCCGCCCCGGATCGGCAGCTGGCTCTCGATCTCTCGGTGGGTTCGACTGGTCCACCGGCTCGAGAACCAGCCGCAAGAGCGTTCGCTCCGGCGATGGAGTGGCCGTCGCCGCGTGCATCTGGAGGCCAAACGGCACACCTTCCAACTTTTTCACGCTGCAGATCTTCTTCTGTTCCTTGCCGATGAACGCACCCTCGAAGCCTTCGTGCGGATACCTTGCCCCAGGCTTGGCCAGCCCCTCCTGAAACTTTTTCCAGTTGTCGACGGGCGTCGCGTCGGGCTTCGGTTCGGGCGTCGGTTCGGGCGTCGGTTCGGGCTTCGGCTCGGGCTTCGGCTCGGGCTTCGGCTCGGGCGTCGGTGCGGCATACGTGGGATCTTGTTGATTGACAGCCTTTTTTTCCGTCGGCTCGGGTGTGCCGGTCGCCACCGATCGCCCCCGGATTCCGGGAACAAGCGACACGACACCCACGACGCCCACGATCAGCATCAAAACGATCGCAATCGCCGCCGCATGCGCGATGCGGAAGCCACCCTCCGACGGCCGCACCTGGAGCCCTTCAGTCCCCTCCGCCCGGCCCGGCAACGCTGGCGGACCCGACCGTCTTGCCCCCGATGTGAACGTCGGCAGCTGACTGGCGTCACCCACGGCCCCTCCGCCTCCGGCCAGGTCCCCTGACCGTGCCGCTGCCGGCATAGGTGGCGGTGCGCGACGATCAGCGCCCGCCGGCCGCGCCGCGCCGGACGGCGGTGGCGGCGGAGGCAAGCGGTCGCGGCGGTTTGGGGGGATGTCAGGTGTCATGGGGGGGGCGGTTGGGTTTTGAGGCTAGCCTTCCGGAACCGGCTCAGGGCCTCATGGCGCTGAGCTTTTGATATCGGTAGAGACCTTGCCTTTTTCTGTGTCACTCAACTTTACGCTCGGCGCGGTTTCTTTCGTGAACGAGGCTAGTACCACCGGCTTTGCCTTGTCTCCGGCAGGCCAGGCGACGAGGGAACCCGTGATCTCCAGGTCTGCATCCTGCAGGGATTGGAGCACAGCCAGGGTTTCCCGCTTGCCCTGCTCGACATCCGGCAGCCGCTCGATTGCGCGGCACAACGCATACCAATGGTACTTCAGGTCGCCTCGATCACCCGGATTGTTATCGAAAGCTTTTAACTGTGCTCTGGCGTACTCGACGACGTTGCGCTCGAAGTCTTTACACTTTTCTTCAGCGACGCGGTTCGCATCTATCCAAGCGTTTAATGCTGTCCGCTCTTTATCGTCCTTGGGGAAAAAACTTGGCGGAGGTTTATCGCACCCGCACCAATTCCGGTACGTTTCGAAGGGAGGGATCACCGTCTCCTTTTCTTTAGCTGCTTGCTTGAGTACGGTCTTCCAACCCGAAAGCGTCCAGCTTCCATTCATTTGAATAGTCTTACCGGGCATTTGGATAGGCACAAAAACTTTTTTCACTTGCGCAATTCGGCTCGGGGGGAGCCAGCCTCCTGTCACGCTGGGCGGAAAACATGTGGCTAGAAAGTCCTTCATGTCTTTTGACTCGATTTTCGTTTCGGCAAAATGTTCAAGCTTTTGGAGGCTACTGTCCGTGAGCGCGCTGCGAAAAACATCGCCGGCAGAAAAGTTCTCGACCTTCTTCACACCAGACACAACGTCCAGCGACTGCTCGAAGTCCGCCAACAACTCGCATGTGAAACTTTTCGACTGCAGTTGCGCCCTCCCCATTCGCAACTCCAAGCCAGTGCCGGAACTAGTCGGCTTAAACTCCAGGTCGGTTTCCACCAGCGGCAGCGTGCCAAACTTCGGGCCAAAGTCCGCCTCCCACAAGATCCGGGATGTGCAGCCCGATTCGTTCCCCTCCGGCCTGCCATCCAGGGGCTCGACCCTTGCTGCTTTTACCATCGCCTTCCCTGACAACTTCAGGTCGGCCGTGCCACTGGTGATACAGACAGGCCCCAACGGCTTGCCTGGCACCGTCACACCCGGAATAACCTGGAAATCCTGCGGGACATTAAAGCGGTTCGGCCAAAAGTCAGTTCTGGCAAAAAAGTCCTCGATCACGATCGGGCCGTATTCCACGGGGCGGCATAACTGAACGTACGTTTCCTCATCCGACGGCAACGGCGGCCGGCCCAAACTGAATGCCAACAATCCGCTTGCCAGAGCCTTGTGGACTGACCCTTTGTCCGAATGCTTTTCCGCGTCGATCTCGACGAAGAGCCAGCCGTCGCCGTCCACAAAGACGCGGCCGACGTCCTCGGTAATGTCGCCAACCTGACTTACCAACTTCCATTCCCGCCCCCGACCGGCAGCTTGCTCTTGAGCTGTCGACTGGTTCGACTCGTCCACCGGCTCGAGAACCAGCCGCAAGGGCGTTCTGTCAGCATTTGGAGTGGCCGTCGCCGCGCGCATCTGGAGGCCAAACGGCACACCTTCCAGCTCTTTCATGCTGCAGATCTTCTTCCTAGCTTTGCCGGTGAACTCACCCTCGAAACCTTCGTGCGGATACCTTGCCCCAGGCTTGGCCAGCCCCTCCTGAAACTTCTCCCACTTCTCAGCGGGCGTGGGTCCCGTCTTTGGTTCGGGCTTTGGTTCGGGCTTTGGTTCGGGCTTTGGTTCGGGCTTTGGTTCGGGCTTTGGTTCGGGCTTTGGGTCGGGCGTCGGTTCGGGCGTCGGTTCGGGCTTTGGTTCGGGCGTCGGTTCGGTTTGGACTTTAGGTTGCGCGAAGGCCAGTACTTTCTCGCGAACCGCTGGAACGAACCCGACCACGCCCACTGCGCCAACGAGGAGCAGCACGACGATCACCAACGCAACGATTTTCCCTACGGACGAGCGTCGAGGTTCCTCGGGCGGAGGCAGCATTTCCTCATGCCGTGCTCCCACGCCCAATGCTCCGGGTGGCCCCGAAGTCGCCCCGAAACCCGTTCCCGGCAACGGCAGACCGACGGGAGGCGGCCCGCCTCCTATGGTCGGCGGCACTCCGCCCACCGGTGGCACCCCAGCAATGCCCGCTCCCAACGCATGGCCGGGAGCGAACCCCGGCGGCGTCGGTCCGCCCGCGTGCCCAAGCGTCGCCCCAGCCGCAGCAACCACCGGCGGCGTCACGACCGCCGGCCCGGTGGCCGGCCGCGGCACGTCGCGCTTCCAGGCAACCGGTGCCAGGCCCCGCGCCGCGTCGATCGTCGGCGACTGCATCGTCAGGGCGGGCTTGCGGACGAGGTCGACCACCGCGATTCGCTGCTGCCCCCGGGCGGCCTGCGCCTCGGGGCTGCCATCGACCGTGCCCAGCCAAAGGGCATCGCCCGCCGTGAGCGCGTAGGTCGTGAACGAGATGCTCCAGCGCTGCGAGTAATTCACCAGCGCTAGCGCCTCGGCGAACAGTTCGACGAGGTCGACTCCCGGCGGCGCGATGATCCACGTCGGCTCCTTCCTCAGCGCCCGATCGACGAGCACGCCGGCCCAGCCCGCGTCGCCTGCGATCCGCGTCCAGGTCGGGCAAGGCCCCGGCTCCTGAGGCAGGTTCGGCACCGACGGGGCCGTCGGCTGCTCCCGCGGCTCGCCGACCCACTGCAGCTGGAACAGACCGGCGCGTTCCGCCGCCAGGAGCACCGCCGCGGGGCTCGATTTCGACCGGGCCGCCACGTCGCTGGCGTCGAGCGCCAGATGGTGGGCGAGCTTGTTCGACCGCCCCGAATAATCGTTGCCCGCGTCGATCACCCGGCTGAGCACGCACATCTGCCCCGCCGGCGTGGACACGATCGTGTGGCTGCGAATCTGCGGATTCCGCGGGTCGCCCTGGGCGTAGACGTGACGATAGCCGCTGGCGGCCTCCAGGCGGTTGCCGAGTTCGGGATGGATGCCACGCGTGCGGAGCACCGTGGTGAAGCCCGAGCGGCCCGCCTGCAGGCCACGGGGCACGCTCGTGACGATCGACTCGTAGATCATCTTACTGCTCCCCGACCGTCTGAATGGCTTCCACTGGCTGTGGCGTTGGCTTGGCCGCGAGGTACGGAATGATGCCGCCGCCCAACGACCCTTCGCTACCGAACTGGCTCAGGGCAAAGAGCAGCGGCACCTCCACCCACATTGGCTTTAGCGTCCCGAACGGATAGCCGAGTTGGTTTGGTTGTTGGTTTATGCCCGAAATGTCTGCCGGCACTACCACGGGCGAGCGGCCGGTCGCCGACACGGGGAGGTAATACACCATGTCCGGGCGCACGAATGTTTCCGCTGTCGCCACGATCGCCGGCGTGTACTTCTTGAGCACGTCCCGCACGGCGTTGGACACGCTGCGGATCGTGTCTACGCGAAGTACCGTGAAGTTTTCCGAGGCACGCTGCGCCCACGGGTCGGCAAGCCGCTTGTCTCCCACGAGCTTCTGCCACGCGTCGTACTTGTTCACAAGCACGATCAGAGGCTTGTCTAGGACGGCCCCAACCGCGAGTTGGCGACCGGCGCGGATCCGCTTGGCGGCCTCGGCGAGGATTACCTCCTGTCGGCTCATCACGCCAGCCTGAACCTGCTCGTCGTCCGACAGTGACTTGAGCTGTCCGCGAAAGGCCGGCTCCTGGAGGGGGTCGTAGACGAACAACAAACAGCTCGACTTCGCCATGTGCTGAGTGGCCGGATTGCCTGGCGTATCTGCACCCGGCTGGAAATGCTCGCCCGCATTGTCATAGATGCAAAGCGTTCGAGAGCTGGCCCCCGAATTGGTGGCGAGCGGATGCGCGCCGAAGGGCGTAATTTGAAAATAAAAGGGCTTGTAGTACCGCGTGCTATTGCCATTCCGCCCGAAGTAGACGTCGTTGTAGAGTTTCGGGTCATTGGGGTCGGTCTTTTCCAGCCAGACATAGCCTTTGTCGCATGGTGATTTGCCGGAAAACAAACGATCCTCGCCCTCGTGGAGGAGCACGTTAGCGACTGGGTCAGCATCGCTGAAGTCGATCGAAAAGTGCCGAGGCAGCGTGGCCCGCAGTGCGTGGGTCATCGTCGCGAGGACGTAGGACTTGCCGCTCGACGGCGAACCGAAGATTGAGACGAAGAACGCCGGCCTCTCCACGAACACCCGGGGCACGCCCAGATGGCAGCGCGGGCAGGCGAGCTCGTGGCAGGGCGAGCCCTTGGCGTCGAGCGCCCGGCCGTCGGGATGAAACCTCGTGGGCAGAAACCGCCGCCGCTCCTGCTCGCCGAGCCGGAGGTCACCGTAGAGCGAGGCGTCGGTCGAGATGTACTTCACCCGCTCGGGCGGAAATCGTTCCCAGCAGTTCGGGCAGGTGACCTCCTTGACGAGGCCGCGTACGTGATTGGCGTCGGGAGCAGACATGGGTGGTTCGCGAAGGGTGTCGATCACTCGAAGACGGTCGGTTTGTCGAGCGCGGTGGCCCGCGGGGCGGCGGCTCGGGCGGTGATCTCGGCGGCCAGGCCCTGTGCGGCCGCAAGTTCCGCCCGGCAGTCGGCGTCGCCGGCGGCGTGTGGCCGCACCACCTCGATCGCCTTGCCCGCCTGCTCGAGGGCATCGAATACGTCGCCGGCCGCCAGCTCACGGCGGGCCGACGCCAGGGACTTCCGCGCTTCCCGCGCGGCGTCGGCCGGCGACCCAGTGGCCGGGCGGCCAGGCAGCGTGTTCACCGGATCCACGGCGGCCGCCGTCGGTTTGGCTGGCTCCGCGTTGGCAGCCTGCGCCGCCGCGGTCTCGGCCGCGGGCTGCTCCACCGACCCGTCGGCGAACTCGCTCCCCGGCCACATGCACACGACGGCTCCGCCGCCCCCCTCGATGGCCGCGGCCAGACGGCGGAAGAAAGCCTGCTGCTGCGACGGCGGCTTCTCGCCGTCCTCCAGCCAATCCAGTGACACCTGCCAGGCATCGGGATCCACCTCCGCCAACCAGGCGTCGATGCCGTTGCGGATGCCCTGATTGGTGGCCCCGTGACCGCCGATCGAGATCCCCATCCTCCCGGCGAGCGACGCAGGATCCCGCTGTCGGACGGCGGGGTCCCCGGCGATCAGCAGGCGGACGGCGGCGTCGGATCGGGCGGAAGGTCCCCGCTGGTGATCGGGCAGCACGGCGGGCGTGCGGCCGGCCATGGCGAAGAGCACGTCCGCCGCGGAGGTGGGCCCGCAGAGCCCCGTGTCACGGTCGTCAAAATGCTGCGACAGATCGGGCATCCCGGCAGCGGCTTCACGATCGCTCGGCTGCGAAGGCCGCCGCGCCGTGACCACGATCGCGCCGGTGATCGTGAAGGCCGCACTTGGCAGCAACACGACGCTCGGCCGTCGCTTGCCGTAGTGGATCGGCAGGGCCCGCGGCTGCGGTTGCCAATCGTGCCCGCCGCTGCCCGTGACGGCGTTGTCGGCCGGGTCGCAGATAAGAATCGCGTCGGCCCCCGATCCGGCGGCGCGCCAGCCGGCCATCGCAACCGCATGGCCGCAGATCGCCGTGGGCGCCGGCCGGCCTTCGACCGGCGGCCGCTCGCGGCCGGGAACCGGGCCCGCCTTCTGGCCCGCCGGCGTCGGCTGCGCATCCGCCTCCGACCGCGGATCAGTGCGGCGAACCTTGGGGGCGCATCCGCCGGTCAGCATCGCGACGACGATCAGCACGCTCAGCGACGCTCGCACCGCGTACCCCTCCCGCAAGTCGTTGCCCCCCGACCAATATAGATCACCCATCCGAGCCGCCACCAGCCAGGGATCACAGTTCGAGGACCCCCCAAAGTATGCTAGGATCCCCCATCTCCGACAAGGTCCCGGATTGTGTTGGCAGCCTGTGGTGGTGGTCCGCCGCCGGGCAGGCGATTGCGAGGGGAACATGCGGACGAACGACACGGGGTTTCTTCCGGCACTGCGATCGGTCCGTTCAGGTGGGCTTGCCTGGCTGCTGCTTGCCTTGGTGTGCAGGAGCCTCGCCGCCGACGGCACCGACGCGGATAGCCGGCTGCCCGTGCCGGCGGATCAGGCGATCACGCAGGCCCGCGACCTCGTGCGGCAGGCATTCGAGGATCGCTACAAGGCGGCCGCCGACGGCCGACTCGGCGACCTGCTCGACCCGCTCCTGGAAGCGATGGCGAAAAGCGACGTCCCGGAGCGAAAATACGCAATGCTGGTCGAGGCTGAGCAGGCTGCGGCCGCAGCCGGCGACATGCCCAAGGCCGTCGAAATCATCGCCACTCGGGCAAAATTGTTTCGCGTGGACGGCCTGGCTGAGGCCGTGGCCGCACTCGACCTCTGCGTGACGACCAATCGCAAGGCGAATCCAAACCTCCTGGAGGGGGTTTTGGAGCAGGCGCTGGATACGGCGACCGACGCGGTGGAAGCGGACCGGCTGGATGAAGCGAGCAAGGCCACCAACGCGGCAATCGCTGCTGCCAAGGCGGTGACGCTGGCTTCCAAGTCCGCGAAGCAATCACTCAAGCCGGGTCTCGGCGGACTGGCTGCCGACGTCTCCACGCGGGCCGAAGCCCTGAATCAGACGATCCGCCGGCGGGCCCAGGCCCGCGAAGGGACGCAGGCGGCCGCCGAAAAACTGGTGTCTTCGCCGGACGACCCCGAGGCGAACGCCGTGGTCGGCGGCTACGAGTGCTTCATCCTGGGCGACTGGAATCGCGGACTGCCACGCCTGGCAAAGTCGAACGTCGAGCGGCTCAAGCAGGCAGCAGCGGCGGAACTTCGTGTTCAGGCCGCGGGACGTCCGCCCGCCCAGGAGCTTTCGGCGTGGCCGGCGGCTGGTGGGCCGCGGCGGATGCCAGTAGCGCGGAACCCGAAACCGCCAACGCGATCCGCAGTCACGCCGCCGGCCTCTACGCCGCTGCCTTGGACGGCCTGACCGACCCTCTCGACATCGAGATCGCCAAGAAGCGGTCCGCCGACGCCGTGTTGCCGACGAGCGCGGGGCTGGACCGCCTTCCAAAGGGCTATGCAGCGCGATGCGATCCCGAGCGACGGGCCGCACTCGTCGAGTCTGGAGGCGGCAGCAAGGAAAGCGAAGCAGCCGTGGACGCCGCGTTGAAGTGGCTCATCAACCACCAGCTTCCCGACGGTGGCTGGTCGATCGACCTTGCCGCCTGTCCGAACTGTAACGGGAAGTGCAGCAACTCGGGGCGGAACGGTGACGATCGCTCCGCGGCTACGGCCCTCGCCCTGCTCCCCTTCCTCGGCCGTGGTTACACGCACAAGGACGGGCCGTACAAGCGGGAGCTTGAAAAGGGCATTGGTTTCCTGGCGGCCCTGGCGGCCCGGGGCAACGGCAAGACCTACGACCGAGGCACCATGTACTCCCAGGGGCTGGCGGGCATCGCGCTCGCCGAGGCGTATGGCATGACGAAAGACCGTCGGCTCGGCCCGCCGACGCAATTGGCCCTCAACTACATCATGGAGGCGCAGGACCCGCGGAGCGGCAGTTGGGGTTACGCTCCGAAGCAGACGGGAGACACCTCCATCACGGGGTGGAACCTGGTCGCACTCTTGACCGGTGCCGACGCGAAACTGCAGGCCAATCCAGCCGTCGTCACGAAGGTGAGCCAGTTTCTCGATGCAGTTCAGTTGGAGGGGGGCGCGGCCTACTGCTACCGAGCCGATTTCCGGCGCATCACGAGCGGCCCGACGGCCATCGGCTTGCTGTGTCGCCTCAGGCTCGGGTGGAAGGCCGACCATCCAGGCATCAAGCAGGGGGCGGCGGCAATCGCCGCACGCGGCCCGTCGCGCGATATCTACCGGGATTACTACGCCAACCAGGTGATGTATCGCGTTGGCGGCCAAACCTGGGCCGACTGGAACCGAAAACTTCACGATGCGGTTGTGCGAGGCCAGGATAAGGCTGGGCATCAGGCAGGAAGTTGGTACGACAGCCTCACAGAAGGGATGAGCGACGACGTCGGCGGGCGGCTCTTTTGCACCTCGCTGGCCGCCCTCGTGCTCGAGAACTACTACCGCAGCCCGCCCGAACGGTAAATCGGGCGGCGGGGACGCCTGAAAAACGGCATATATCGCTTGTTTGACGGGGCCTGCCACTCGGATTAGGGTCGCAGCGTGCGGACCGTGATCCAGCACGAGCCTTGTTTCTCCGGAGCAAACGATGTCGAACCATCCTGGAATCCTTCCGGCCCTCCTGACACTCGCATGCCTCGCCGGGGTGACACGGGCCGAGCCCCTGCGCCCGTCAGCCGGTCGCCAAGTCGCGGCCAACGTGCACGTCGTCTCGGCGGAACTTCGGCAGGTCTTCGAGCGAGACTCGAGCCGCGAAGTCGAACTACTCAAAGAGTTCGTCGACACCGGGACGGATTGGCGGATCTACTACCGGGATCGCCAGTTGTTGTTCGCGATTCCCGTCACCAGAAACCTGCTCGGTGGCGAGAAGGCGAAGGGCGAGCGGGAGATGGCGGAATTGGCAACGGCGACACTCCAACAAAAGTTCAGCCACCTGCTGGCACTCGACGACGCCTCCGCCGGACTCGACCGATCCGCAGTCAGGGTCGTGTTCATCGAACCCGATGCGGATAAGCCCTATGTGCGCAGCGTGACTGGCCCGACTTGGAACTCCGGCAATCAAGGCTCGCCGACGCCGTTCGCCCCGGCCGGCGCATGGTCGGGCTGGGCGGCTCCCATGGGGGGCTGTGGCTGCCACTGAAGCCCGGCTTTGGCGGGCTCACGGTAGCATGACCCACGAGTCGTACCAGACTCGTTTCGGGTCCATGGCCTCCGCCATCCCTGCGCGGCATTTTCGCAAAACCTCGACGGATTTTTTCAGCGTCGCCGGCAGCGGCCTGCGTCCCACCGGCTCGAAGAGCACGGCATTCCTCACCCGCAGTCCCATCCCGTCACGGAGAAACGTGCCGAGGGACCGCTCGGCTTGCGGAATGGCGTTCCAGCTCGCCTCGAGGCCGGCCGCCGCCTCGGAATGACCCGCCAACTTGTCTGCCAGGACGGCGATCGCCGCACTGCCGTCGATCACACCCTTCTGCTCCAACTGCTTCCCCACCGCCGCGAACATGGCCACGAGCGCGGTCGCTTCGGCCCGGCTGATGAACGCCAGTTCCCGGAGTTGCGGCTCGTCTTCGTCGGGGTTGCGGGGGTTGTAGAGCCAGCCGCAGGCCGGCGTGAACAGCTGCAGATGCTGCTGGTCGAACGCATCGAGCTCGAGCCCCGCAGCCTTCATGTCCCGCTCCATCAAAGGACCCGGCTTCGAATGGCGGTTCCGGGATTCCAGGTCCGCTATTTCAGCCTCGAGCTGCGACCTGCGGGCGGTCATCTCCCGCTGAAGTTTGGCTATCTGGCCGTCCAGATTGGCGGCATCGGCCGCCGCGATGGCCACATCCGGCCCGCCGACTTTCCGCACCGCTTCCCTGATCTCGCCGGCGTGCTGGACGAACGATCGGTCGTTCGCATTGCCGTCTCCGCCAACCCTGATGAAGGCAACTTGCAGTTGGTTCTTTGCGATCTTCGCGGCGATGTCCAGGACCATCTTGTCCCGCTCAGCCTTCGCTGAACGATCGCCGTAATCACCAATCACGAACACCATTGCGTGCGCCCCCCCAGCGAAGCCCGCGGCCCCCAAGGCCGCCTGCAGGCCCTCGCACATCAGTTCCCTGGCCTGGGCGCCGTCACCCTTGATCGTCCGCACCTGGTGCTCGAGCACGGTCTTCTTCACCGCGGGGATGTCCTTCGCATGTACGTCACGCAAGGTCGCGACGTCGTATGGCTGCTGCGCGGGCTTTGCGTCGTCGTCCTCCCGGTCGCGATACCAGGACACTGCGATCTTGAGATTTATCTCAGCGCCCCCACCCTGCAGGTTGGCTTCGATGAAGTCGGCCACCTTCGGGAAGTACTTCTCCATGCTCAGCGTGTCGTCGATGACGAACAGGATCTCGACACCGGCTTTTTGGTTGACCTGGTCACGCTTGCTGGCGAGTTGGTCACCGTCGACCGGCCCGCCGCAGACGGCGGCGAGATGCACGAGCCTGTTGTCCACGTTGAGCGGGAAACTGGGCGTCGTGTCGGTCATGGCGGCGGCCCGTGGGCGACGCACCTCCAGGAATGGCGGGGCCGCTTCCGGGTTCGTCGGATCCCAAACGTCCTGCTCGATCCGCTCCATCACGAGTGGGAGTGCGGAACTCGGCCTGGGAGGCTGACTGGCCAGGGATTCCAGCGTGGCATATGCGTCGGCCTCGTCCCGATAAAGCTCCACAGGATGGACGCGGCCAGGATTCCTGAAGTGGTAGGCGTACCGGCTGGTGGCGAAATGCAACTGCCGTGCATCGATCCATCCGAGCACGCCGGTCTCGTTCGCGTCTCGATCAACCGCATAGTCGCTCCCCAGGAGACACCACCGGCTGCCAACCTCATCGACGTGTTCTGCGTACACGAAAAGCGGCCTGTACAGCGGCCTGCGGATACCAGATGGTCCGTCGCTCGGGCGGTGACGGAACTCCAGGTGCCGCAATTCCCGCAGGTGGGCGTCGTCTTCCAGCCGCCGCACCCCGATCGCCAGCCGGGGAACGACTGTGCCGGGCAGAAAGAGGCATTGCCGGGGCGCGGACTTGCCATCGGGCATCGTGGCCGTGCCTCGTTCCGAGGCGGATCCGACGCCTGCCAGGGCGAAGCAGATCGCGGCGATGGCGGCCGCCTTGCCAGGCTCCCGCCGGGCCATCGCTCTCATGAAGACCTCTCCCCGCCGCCATCCGCCTTCACGGGCCTCTCCGCGGCGTTGTCGAGCACGTTTCGCAGGTGCGATTCCAACTCGTTCGCGGCTGGCGAACGGACCGTCACACTGCCGGGCGCCGCATCTTGGGGCATCAATCCCCTGCGCATCGCCCGGGCGTAGGATGGATCGGCATCCGGAAACAGGAACGAGATCGGCGCCGAACCGCCCGCCGCGGGCGAAAGCCCTTCACCGGCGGCCAGATCCCGCTCGGGCCAAATCACCACGGCCCGCAGATCCTCACGTTCCGCTCCCTCACGCTTCCGGGCCACGAACTCCTCGATTCGCTTCAACTGTCCGGCGACATCATCCCCGGCCTCCTCGAAGGGCCGGTAGGCCTTGGCTGGATCCGGCCGCCCTTCCCGGCCCGTCATCCTGTCCTCGCCCTCGCGGTTGAGAATCACGACGGCGTCGTCGTACAGTTTCACGGTGTTCGAGGCGATCGCCGCCCGCACCTCGTCCACGATGCGGTCGCCCCGCTCGTGGAGTCGACCGTTGTTGACCAGCACCACGAGGGCATCGCCGGGCACGGGCACTCCCACCAGCGGCCGCTGGCTGACCCCCTTCTGCCCACGACAGCATCCTTTGCCGCACTCGACGCTGACTCCACACCGCCGCCCACGAGAGATCCCCGTCCCGCTGCGGGCCAGGTCGAGCACGTTGCCACGCCGCTGCCCGCCGGGGATGACCACGCCGACGGGCAGCCGCTGCCCGTCGATGGTCACGTCATACGCCGTCGTGTCTTCCGGCAACTCACCATCGAGTTCGACCGTCATGCCACCCCGCGGATCGAGGTAGCGGATCTCCCTGCCTTGCTCGTCGAAATACACGAGCCGCAAGGCGGGCGGATCGTCGTCGTCGGCGGCGACGATCCGGCAGCCCCCCGGCTCCGCCGGATACAAAGGCGGTGGAGCGAGCATCTCCAATTCGTAGGATTCGTCAGGCCCCGGCCGACGGTCGTCGGTCATCCCCAGCCGCTGTTGCTGATCCTCACCCAGAACGTCCTTCAATCGAAAGTCGATCCGGCGATCGCCCGGGGCGAGGGACTGCTGAAAGGTGGCGAGCGGCACACGTTCGTTGCGTCCCGTGCGGAACAGGTGAAACTCGACGATCGTCTTTTCCGGCACCGCGGATTCGGCCTCGGCCGTGATCTTCTCGCCCACCAGTTCCCGTTCGGTGGTCTGCACCTCGGCCTGAACGAAGCGGATCGGCGTCAAGTCCTTCGGAGCCGGGTCGTCGTCCTGAATCGTCACGGTGCACAGACCCGCGTCGCCTGCCACCGCGACTTGGCCGTTGCCGACCAGACGCAGGCGAAACGACCGCGCCCCGGTCCAGACATCGTCATTGATCGGAGTGACATCCGGGCCTCGCTCCGGCACCAGGCGGAGCCTTCCCGCGGTGCCGCCCTTCTCGAAGAGGACGATGGCTCCGGTCGGCACGACACGGTAGTCCTTGCCCTCCTTCGCCGTGGCGGAACCGACCTCCACGGGCACTTCCGTCGTCACTGCGACCGGCCTCGTGAGTACTGCCTCGAGTTCCAGCAGGCCGTTGACGTTCGACTCCATGAGCGTGAAGCCATTGCTCGCGAATCGCACCTCCGGTGCCCCGGCGGCCGCCATGGATTCATCGGGCACTCGGCCGCGCGGCAGGATGGCGGGCAGCGCGAGCGAGAGCGCGTACACCCAAGCCACCCACCACCCGAAAACCCAGAACATCGATTTGCCGGCGTGCATCGGTCGCACCTCCGATCAGGGGTCTTGGAACAATCGCCCCAGTTCACTCAAGTCACCGGCCGTCGGCGCCGGTGCCACGGCCCTTTCAACGTGCCGCGGAGCCTCGACTGGTGGCGATGGCTCGACGACCACGGCCCCGGCCCCAGCTTCTTCCTCAGATACCGGCGGCCCGTCAGTCGCTTCGAGCCGGGCGCGAACGACCGGAGCCATGGCGTCCTCGACTAGCAGTGTCGCAGACCATCGCTGAAGCAGGCCTCTCGTCATCTGATCGACGACAACGGCGGCCAGCATGACGGCGAGGCCGGCGAGGATCGTGAACACCATCGGCGAAGCCACCATGAGCAGGGGCACCGCGGCCACCGTGGCCTCGCGCTCGACCGCGCTCATGGCATGGCCCCAGGCCCACCAGGCACTGACCAGTCCGAGCACGGGCGCCGTGAAGGCCGCCACACAAGCCGGCCAGAGTCGCTGTGCGAGCAAGGCCCGTACTTCGTTCGCGAGCGTCGTCGTGGCCGACGTGAAGTCTTGGACGGTCATGCGGAGCAACGGCGTGTGGCGGAGTGCCCCGGGCAACAGGCATAACGGCCACCAGGGACGGTCGATGGACGACGGTGCTTCGACGGCAGGCCGCCGCAAAAGCTCGGCACGCAACTTGGCGATCCTGAGGACTCGTGGCCCCAACGTCAGCACCCCCCCAAACGCGATGCCATAGCCGGCGCACGCCCAGGGACGCAGCCACTCCTGTGAGTTGGCGTTCATGCCGTCCTGCCGCACCCCGGCGCACCAGCCGACCAGCCCCGCCATGACGATGACGGCGGCTGCGGCTGCCGGCCGACCGGGGCCGAACACGGCGTTGACCGCCGACGTCAGCAAGTCGTCGTTGGGGTTCCGCCCACGAGTCATGCGCTCTCACTCCGTGACCACGATCGCGGGCCGAACCAGTTGGTTCTCGATGGTGCGCAGCCCTGGCCGCACGAGCGACCGGATCCGACGCCCACGAGGCCGGCTGCCGTCGATTTCCTGCACCCACCCGGAAGCATGGTCCCGCGGCGATGCCGGCTGGAACGTCACCATGCCGCACGCTGCCTTGAGAAAGACGACGATCTGGTGCCGAGCCTGCTCGATTCGCGGGTCTGCCCGATCCATGCCAATTGCAGTGGTCTCCCAGATGCAGTCGAACAGGTTCGGCCCCGCAAGCACGAGCGTGTTCGAGAGCGCGTGCCGTGGCAAATCCCGCACCCGCGTGGCTGCCTCGCCCCACGTGGGATTATGCCCCTCGTGCGGGTCAGCCTCAAGTGCCTCCAATGACGCTCGCAATTCCCAATAGCCCGGTGGCGTCGGACCGGCCGAAATTGCAGCATCGGGAGGGATTGCGTGCTCGCCGATCAGACCGAAGGCCCGCAAGACGCAGACGCCCGGCGGCACGGAGTCGTCAAACACGGGTGACGCCACCTCGGGCGGTAACATCCCGGCCTCCAGAACCCCCTCCGGCGACCATATTGCGGGAACAACCTCGTGGCCGACGCTGGCGGCCCATTGCCGCAGCATCGTGAACGCCGCGGAACGAATCGATTCGGACCCACGTTCCTGGATCAGAGAGCGCAGCAGCGGAACCGCTGCCACCGCGGGGTGCGGAACGCTGCCTGGAAAGGCGATCCAGCGATCGGTGCCCGCGAGGACCGTCGCCGCCTGCTCGCCGACGTGAGCCGTCAAGTCCGCGGCACAACTCACCAGCCTGTCGGCGAGGTCCACCGCCGACCCCACGATTCGTGGCCCACGACTGACGGTGCGTCGCGAGTTCTCTCGCGCGAGCGAATACCGGATCGAGATATCCTCGCCGGGCGGGATCGTGTCGTGAAAATCCCACCCCACGTTCTCGTCCGCGGGCGTAACCGCCGGCACGGCGCCCGAGCAGAGATCGACTCGCGGGTGAACTTCGAACCGGAACCTCGGATCCTCCGCCAGTAGGCGGCACCAGTCAGTTGCCGATGGATCGCCGGCCAGGTGACGACTGATGAGCGTGTGAAAAGCGTTGGCGGACTCACCCTCACACTGCTCGCGCAACCACGTTACGTCGATACCGAGATCGATGTGATCGGGGCCGTTCACGATCCGGCCGCGAACTCGGCTTCCAAGTCGTGACCTGAGGATGTCCCAGGCATCCCCCTCGTCCCGCCCGGAGGCGGCAGCCGTGGCAGGCAGGGGACGGTAAAGGGCGTCGAGCAGACGTATGTCACCGTCGGTCGCATCACCCGCCGACAGGATCACGCGGATCCGCAGATCGTCGCCGCGCCGCTCCTCCAGGGCCTGACCATGAGGTCGTGCGCCTCTCCGCCAGCCGATCGCATATCCGGCGTTCCCGATGAGTTCGGAAGACCCCGACAGCCAGCCGATCCCATCGACGGCCCCTGTCGCCAACCGCGGCGGAACGAGCCGTGACAATGCGGCGGGGTCGACGGCATGCAGGCTCTCCAGGGCAGCGGCGGCCAACTCCCGACCTGTGCGAATCAGCCCCTCGATGGCGGTGGCGACGCCACCCAACGCGTCCCGTTCAAGCAGTTTTTCCCGCAACTGCTCCAGCACCAGGCCTCCGCGACTCGCGAAGCCAAATGCTTCGGCCAGCAACGGCTCCGTCGTCGACCTCATTCCCGACGCCAGCATCCGCCGCTTCAACGGTTCCCAGGCCCCGGCCCTGACCGCCTTGATGATGAGTTGAGCGACTTTTCGCACGCCTTCGTCCCCGCTCGACGAAGCCATGATCGTCGTGTGCCACAATCTCCAGTCGAACTCTTCGGTGGCCTGTGACAGTCGGCTCGCCGGACAGGCTTCCGATGCCGTCCAGCCGATTTCCCCGCGAAACCCCATCCGCTCGCGGATGAGCAGGAGCCTGCGCGAGGCGCGGGCCGCGTACGAACCGACAAAAGGGATCAGGCGTCCCGATGCCCCGTCATCGACGGCCTCCGCACCGACGCGAAATCCGTCGAGTGCGAGCACGACTCGCAGGGCATCCGCGGCCGCCACCTTGCCCGCTTCATCAGTGCTCGCACTGCCCCGTGTCTCGGCAGCCGCCAGGGCCCGGGCGACTGCCAGAAAGGCCGACTCACTTTCGACCGGTGCCGCGGCCGGGCTGCCGCCAACGGCACGCGGCCAGGACTGCGACACGAGGCTGCTGGAATCCCAACATGACGCGGCAAACCGGACTGCGCTGGTGAACGAATCGTTCCCGTGCTTTTCGCCATCGAGACGACCGACGAGGGCTCGAATGACTCCACCGGGCGGCTGACTCACCACCCATCCCTGCGCCAGGACGGTTCGACGACCTTCACCAGCGACGACCGGTCGTCGCACTTCCTCCCAGAATCCCTTGCCCCGCATGTTCGACAGCCACTGCAGCACCCGCCACTCGTTGACCGTGGCGGGACCGAGTTGTTCGCCGGCGAGCGGCGAAACGCTCGGGCCAAACAGCTGCTGGGCGTCGGCGGCCAGCCCGCGGCTCTCGCGTGCCATGGCATCGACCCACGGCCACGGCTGCTCGTTGCGCTGTGGGCAATCCTCACGCCGGCGATCCTTGCTCGCGACCCAGCCAAACAGTTTTCGCAGGCACACCTCATGGTCTGTGGCCGGCTGCCGCCAGCCGGGCTCTCCCATTCTCCTCGTGAAATCCCGCCTACACAGCGAATAAGTCGCCCACCTCTCGGCGCACCAGAGCGCCGCCGGCTGCCCCGCGGCGCCTGCGGCTAACGCTTGCTCGAGTTCGCCACGCCAAGCGGCAGGAAAAGAAGACAATGCCTCGCCCGCCTCCAGCCACCACCCCACCAGCTCGCCAACCGTCCAAGCGGCCGAGGGACAATATCGTGGTGAAAGGGCGTCGATCTCCCGGCGGACCATACCCGGCACTTCGGCAGGCTGCCGCGGCCGCTGCACGGCTTCTTTGCAGAGACGCGCGATGGCTGCGGCAAGCGGCCCCGTGGGATCGACCCGCGGCCGCGGAAACTCAGCGCCGCCGCCCGGGACGGCCGCTGCGGCACCCGCCACCGCAACGGATATCACTGCCTGCCGACGGCATTCCTCGACGATCCACGCTTGCGACATCGGCACGTCCTCGACGGCACCGCCTACCGCCTAGATCTTTCCGCTCTGCGGCGGGGCGAGGTAGGGCGGCGCCTCGAACGGCTCGGCCGCCACCTTCTGCTGGCGACCGTTCTCCCCCTTCGGGAAAACGATGAACTTGTGAGCCGTGTCACTCTCTTCGTCCGAATCGTAGGCCACCAAATACTGCCCCATCACCGGCCCTTCCGGGAAATTGAAGATCACGTGCGGCACGGCTTTCCTTTCCCCAGGCCATCGCCGATGGAGAACCAGCTGCCGCACGCTCGCCCTGCCGGTCACGGGATCCGGCTTGATGTCGATGGTCCGCGGCATCAATTCGGCGTACAGTTCGCCAGTTCGATACAGCACGCGGTCGCCCGCCTTTCCCAGCGTCACGTGGACGATGTCGAATGGCAACCGTCGCATCAGCTGCTGATCCCACGAAATGGACATTCCCATCGCCATGGTTTGCATCTTCATGGCGACGATAGCCCCCTTGGCGACGGAGTTCTTGAAGTCCTCGGGACTGACGCGGGCGAGCCGCTCCGCCAGGAATCGCACGCGCAGCCCCCGCCCTGCATCCGAGAGCAGCTCACGAATCCGCGGGTATCGCGATGCATTGCCGACGAGATACACCCAGTGCACCTCGGGAACTTCGACGGATCCTTCCTTTCCGACATCACCCCCGTCGAGGCAGGTCGCGATCAGGTCGTTGGCGTATTCGACCGTACGCACGATCTCGGGATCGATGAGCGCATCGACCTCCCGCCGCTGAATGCGGAGTTCGCCCATGGAGTCTTCCGGAAAGCGCGGCTCCTCGGGGCTCACCGCCCGCCACACCTGGTTGAGGAGATGTTGCTCGGAACTGTCGGGAGTGACTGCCTGCACGCCGGAAGCGCTCAGCCTCACCTTGAGCCGCTCCGCAACCTGCCACAAGGCCAGCGCCGTATTGCGTCGCTGGATTGCCGCCTGATTTTGCATCTGCCGCACGTCGTAAGTCGTGGGAATGGTGCGGTCGATCACAACTTTGTTCGCCTCGAGATACTCTGCGAGTTTCGCAGGCGCGGGCGCGGCCGGCACTTCACCCCGCAGAGCGGCCAGCTTCGCCTTCAGCAGTCGAAAGACCTGTTCGGTGATGAAATCCCCGCCGAACGTTCGATGACCCGCCCGCCCCAGTACGCTTATCTTGAGGTGATCCTCATCCTCCGCCTCGAGCCGAACAAGCGAGAGGTCGGTGGTTCCTCCACCACAGTCATACAACAGCATGTGCATGCCGTTCGGGTACAGATACCGAAACGCGGGAAACTGGCCCGGACCATTGATGAAGTCACGGTAGGCGAAATAAAACGCGGCTGCGGACGCCTCGTCTATCACCATCGGCACCCGCAAACCGGCGTCCTCGGCACGAAACGACGACGCTGGTTTCCCCAGCACGCGATGATACGCCCGTGCCACCGTCCGCCGGAGCCGCGCGACCTCCTCGTCGGTGAACGTCGTCGGACACGTCACGACGACAGTCTCGGGCACGGACTGTCGGTGAAAAAAGAACCCCTTCAGCATCTGACTGATGAAGACCTCAGCCGGATCCTGAGCGGGGATGGTGTATGTGGCGTTGTTCAAGATGACGACGTCGCCGGCACCGTCGCGATCCGACTGCCGACGATCGGAGAGCAACCGCTTCGCACCGAGCACCAGCCACTCGTCTTCCCGGCCTTCCATGGCCCCGGCTCCGATCCGAGCTTCATATTCGGTGAATGACTGCGGAGATGCCGCCGTCCTGATGCCGCAGATTCGCAGCGCCGTTTGCACCGGGGTGGGCGGGTCACCCAGAGGCTCGAGACGGTCCGCCTGAATCACATCGAACCCGTCCTGATTCGTCTCGCTGCACACGAGCGTGGTGCTCGTATTTCCAAAGTCCAGGGCGACTCCGCCGGGAAACGCCGCCATTTCCCTCATCGGGCTCAAGAACAATCGCGCCTGCACCCTGGAACTCAACACGCCCGCTGCCTGGGGATCAACGGCAAACACGTCGATGTCGAGAGGCACCGGAACCCCGGCAGGTGCCACACCCTTCTGTCCGGCAGACTTGGTTCGCTGGGCGCCCTCCAAAACGACCGGGTGATCGGTATCGATCTCGATCTCCATGTCGAGTGATCGCTCGCCGCTCATGGCGACAACCACGAACTCCTTCGCCTGGAGCACGCTCGGGGGCACGCGGAGAAACTCGCCGACGTAGCGGCGTGCTTCGGCGCCGGTCTTGTGGGGCTCACTGGGGAGGATCCTGATGAAGGAACCGATTTTCCTCGGCAGTGAAACCACCATGTACCAAGAGTCCACACTGCGAAGCACGGCAGATGTAATCTGGACGCCGTCGGTCAAGTCGCCGTTGGCGATGGTGAAGGAGTATCGCCGCACTCCGGTGCGAGGAATCACGCCGTGCGCATGGATCGAAGCGTTCATGGGATTTCCGGGGGATTCAGCGGTCAACGGAGGGCGGCCAGGCGACTCCGAAACTCGGCGTACATAGCCTTGGCGCCCGGATCAATTCGATCGGCGTCAGTGCCGACGGCCCGGTATCGATTGGCCAGGCTCTCGATGTGCTGCCGCACCTCGTGCACGAGCCGCGAACCGTACACATGAGACGTTCGCCGAATCTTGCGCCGCATGATGTCGACGTAGTCTTGCACCGTGACGGAATGCTGACCGGCCCCCTCCAGCGGGCTCGAATCGGACTCGATGCCTGCGAAAATGGCTTGACGAAACTCCACCTTGCCTGGACCGCGGCCAGGCTCCAGGTAGTCCTCGCTGACCTTCGACCAGTGCTGCAAGGGCGTATCGAGACCAGGGGCTTCGGGCGCTGGCTGTCGAACATTCTCCTCCTCGATGGCCCGCCTGACCTCTGCCACAACCGCCTTCGTCTGAACGCCCGCCTCCTCCACCCCGGAGCGTGCCAGAACCTTGGCTAGGTCGCCGTGCATGGAGGCCAGATTTCGATCCGCCGGAATACCCCAGCCCTCGAGCAAGCCGTCCATGTTCCTCTCCACCTGCTCGACAAGTGGCATGACAAACTGGGGATCGCATGCCACGGCATCGGCGATCGCCGACAGCCTTCCGCTCCACAGTGCCGCCGCCCGCATCTGCTCCATCGACATGCCCGACTGCTGCTCCGCGACTTCGAGCGCGGCGATCAGCCCTTCTACGATCTTGCCGAGCTTCTCAGCCACCGCCCGTCGGGTCTGGGCGCGCACGGAATCCGCCACCTTGGTTTGCATGGTTTCGCGCAGATACGAAAGCCCGCCGTCAAGCACGAACCGTCGCCATGGCTCGACCTGCCCAGGGTATTGCTGGCACCGTGGCGGCACCACCGGCACACCGCGCTCGTCGAACCGCACCACCAATGGAAACCGCGCACCGATTTCCGGCGTCGGCTTGGCGAGACTGCCATTCTCTTCGCGTGGCAGGGCCAAGAGCGTGGCGTAATAGGCATTGCCGACGAAGATCACCGAGTCCGACCCAAGCCCCTGATTGTTGAGCGTGTCGTTGAGATGGCAAAAGGCGGAGGGCTGGCCAGGATCTTCGGGTGGCCCGTGCAACTGCAGTTCGTTCAGGGCATCACATTTCGTGACCACCATCCAGACGCGACCCCCGAGCGTGTTCCGATGCTGATCCCGCATCGGCTCCGCGAGCGTGGAAACGGTCGCCGACTTCATCTGGTGCGACTCCTGAAACATGAATGCGCCGTCCAGTTGAGGCAGGAATGCGATCGTCAGGGCATCGTCACTCTCCTTATCGACTCCCAACCCAGGCAGGTCGATCATGTCGATGTCATGACTCATGGCGTCCGTTACATAGTGAATCCGAACCTCTCTGAGCAATGAATACCTCGTGGGCTTCTCCTGGTGTGTGGCGTAGTCACGACGCTTGGAAAATTGCCCAATCTCCACCTTCGTGACTTCCTGCAGCACGTCGGTGAATTCGATTGCCGCCTTGAGCAGACCGATCAGAACGCCGTGATCCGGCGCCTTGAAGTGAGGCTGCTCCGCGGTCTGCCTTTGGGCCGCCTCCAGGAGCGAACGCATGTTGTCGTCGTACGTCAACTTGCAGATCTTGCAGAGATCCTGCACTCGCTCACGGAACTCCAACTTGGTCATGTACTGAAGTTCGATCAGATGCCTCTCACCGGGCTGGCATTGGGCTGCCGGCTGGGCACATGGTACGAGCCGCGTCGGCACGCTCGTCGTTGGCCCACCGGATCCCTGGGGTGCAGGACACTCGTCCTTGGAGACGGACAACAGGTTGCCCACAGTGGTTGACTTCCCGGCCTGGGAAGGGCCTATGAACCCGATCGAGAACCGTTTCCGCGTCATGGTCGAAGCGAGCGCGGCGAGATCGGCCGCCACTCGGGCCACGACCTCCCGTTCCGCGAATCGCGGCAACTTGTCCACAGCCTCGGCCAGGATTTCGGCGACGGCATTGAACCTGTCGACCAACGCGTCGTCCTGCAGCAGCTGACAGGATTCATGATCCAAGGATTTCATCGATTTCCTCACGTTGTTCCTCCAGTCGCCGCCGCCGGCAGGGAGCTTCAGGGCGCGGCTCGCAACCCCGACACCCACCCGGGCAGCGACCGTTCCACGACGTAGCCGTTTTCCATCTTGATGGGCACGACACCACCGGCTGGCGACTCGAACTCGTAGATCAGCAGCACCCGGTCCCCGACCGCGGCCGCATTGCCTGCCAGTTGCTCACTCCAGCGGGCCACGTCGATCTCCCATGTGCCGTTGAAATATGGCCCCTTCCGGGAAACCTCGACCCACTTTCCCGCCCCCGGCGACAGCGGGCCGGTTGCCATGTTCTTTCGAATGACCTTGGGGATACGTTTGAAGCCGTCTTCCTCACGAAGAACCGCATCGAGTGCGGCTTTCTCATCGGCGGCCTGGCGCTCCGTCAAGGGAAACATGACCCACAGGCGTTTCGGATCCACGCCCTGAGGAACGGGAAAGTTGAACACGACGCGCCCATCCGCGAGTTCGACCAGCATCGGCGTCACCTCGAGGAAACTCGCGACCATCAGGGTCGCCTTGGTGGCATCCTGGATCTCCTTGATCGGATTCCCTACCTTGCTGGCATCTTGCAGCGACGCGAACAGGAGGGCTTCGTTGCCTTTGACGTCACTCAACGTGACGAGATAGCTCCGTCCGACATCCGGCCAGGCCTGGACAATTTCGCGAGTCGTTGGCTTGACACCTGCGGCATCCGACTCCTCCGTCACTCGACACTTCATCGACCGCGGCAGCCGGCCCTTCGGCAGCGTGAGCACGTACCGCCCAGGACTGTGGAACCGCAGCTGAAATCCCTCCGGATTCGGCGCGTCGATCGCCACCGTGGCCACGGAAGCATCGCCCTCCTGGACGGTCTTCCGGGCTTCCGGAGTCAATTCGACCTCGACAGCATCGATGTAAGCGAAGGCGCTTTGGAGGTCGATGCACCATGAACCATCGGCTCCCTTGAGTGGCTCGATCACCGCGGTGCCGGCGTTGGCGTTGGCCGCCACAGGGAGAGTTCCGCGAGTGACGATCGACCGCAGCGTCGCATAGGTACCCGGATCGACCGGCTCGACCAGCACGTCCCTGACGCTGCAGCCGGGAGTCGCTTTTCGCGCATCGTCGAACTTCTGCCGCACTTCGCCCATCGTCGTCGATGGGTGGGTCTGGATCACCATGTAGATCACGCGGGCGTCGGCCGCGGCTGCCTTGGTTGCGTCAGTCACCGCCGCGATCGCGAGCATGCAGGTGGTGGCAAGGCCGACCGTCGCGCGCAACCTGTTTGCCAAGAGACTCATTTTCATCGGGACTCCCCTGCTCCTGTACCGATTGGTTCGTTCAGCGTGCTTTGGGCGAACTGCTACTTCCCGGTCGCGCTGCCGACCCACCCCCGCGCACACGGATTTGGCGGTCCAGCAGGTCGCCGCTCGGAGATTTGCGAGCCGGCAGAGCGGCTTCTACCCGCCGCATGAGTGACGCGGCCTGGGTGAGCACTTCGAGCGCCTCGCCGCGCGGCCGCGGCTTGCTGCGCAGGCCCTCCACCAGCTCCCGGGCAGCGCGGCCGGCAAGGCCGGCGCCTTCTCCCTGGAGCTGCTCGAGGCACGGCGCCGGCATCGCGGCAACGGCTTGCAGGCCATCCCAATATGCCGCCGCGGCTGCCACATCCGCGGTGGACAGGGCCCGTTGACGCAGAACCTCCACCGAGTCGAGTTGTGCAAACAGGGGCGTGGAAGCGCACACCTGCTTGCACAGCGCGTGCGGATTGCAAGGCGGAAACAACCATCCGTAAAGCACAGGCGCCAGAGCCGCGGCGGCCACGATGAGAGTGACTCCAGCCATCGCCGGCGCGGCGCGGCGAAGCGCCCTTTTCCAAAGAGGCGGCGGCGCCGGCGGCTTGTAGAGGAAGTGTTCACTCGGCTTGGCGGCGTCGAGACGAGCGGCGAGTTCATCGCATGACGAAATCCGGCCGAGCAACGCCGGCGAAATCACCTGGTCCCAGATCGGTGCCAGGGTGTCAGGGGCCTTGTCTCGACCCGGCATCGCCAACAACGCCCGCCCCTGGCCGCACCACGTTCGGACTGTCTCCGCGCCCGCCAACGAGACCGCGATCAGCCGTGCCAGGAGGCGCACGTCCTCCGCCTGCGTCGTCGCTTGGGCCACCGCACGCTTCCCCATCTCCAAGGCGGCGTCGCGACACGCATGTAGACCATCGGTGTTTCGCCGTCGGGGCCCATGCTCGAAGAGCAGATCCAACGCCGGCTCGGCGATCCATTTTGGCTCCCGGAGACCGTGTTCCTCGTCCCAGAAAAACCCCACGTCCGGAAGCAGGACCTGTGCCCCGCCGTCCCGGCGATTGCATACGAGCACGGACTGCGGCTGCACGTATCCGAGGGTTCCGCCCGCTTTGTGCAATCGCGCCGTTAGCTGCACGAGATCGCGCACGGCGGCATCGAACTGCTTCAGTTCCTCGTCACCCGTTGACAGCCCGGCGCGACGAGCCGCAAGGCCGGCGTGAAAATCGAGCAAACAGCGATAGCGTGGCAGTTCGTCCTCGCTCCAGCGCATGGCGAACGAACGTCCTCGTCCGCCAGGGGTCGCTTCCCACGGGACAAGACCCTCGACCAACGGCGGAGAACAGTAGACGACTCCGGGATCGACCACCTTGAGGATTCCGTACCCACTACCCGGGCCCGACATATCGCCATCGGTTGAATCCAACGCGGCCCATTCTGTGGACCATGCAGTGACGCCCCATCCAGACAGGCTTTGGCACATTGCGGGAACGCCGTGCGAGGGGCGTGAAACCGGTTTCTAGCGGAGGTACCTCTCTCGACGAGTAAACCTCCTTCGACGAGAGCATACAGCCCTGCAGCGGGGGATCAACCACACCGCCCAGAATCCTGCCTGGGCGAAACGCGCCTGCAGCAGGAGCGCGTCCACACACACACACACACACACAGGAGACGGCTACCCAGCAGCGGAATGTCGGTTAACGCAGCCGCCCATTAACGGCACCGCAGATGCCGACTAAGTCGCTGGCCCCGGTGAGCATCTGACGCATATCGCGACAAACTCGCAACTGGCTGCATAGGCGTCAAGGAACCTTCTCGATGTCGTAAAAGCCTTGGTGGTCGAAGCGGTGCGACTTCCGTCGGCCCGTTTTGATCCACTTGACGCTCACGAATCCATTTCGATCTCGTTCGGCTTCAACGATGCCCACGCAGGCGCTGGGATCTTCGCGACGACTCCCGACCCTCGTGTCGCCCCCATCGGCAAAACCATCATGCCAATCCCAACTGCGCATCACCGTATCACCCTTGCGCAACGGCTCACTAGCCAGTAGGTGGCTCGGATACCGGACCCGCAAGGCTTTGCCTTCTCGAAGGATGATCAAGCCACAGCGAGCCGAATCGACCTCTTCGCCCTGGATTTCGTGAGTGAACGTGACTTCGTCCACGTCGATGGTCGCACCGTCGCTCCAACTTTCAGGGCGAACCTGCACCGTTCGTTGGGTGGTCGTGACACGGCGATTTTGGATGTTGATCCCTCTCTCCTGCCAGCCGGCCGTCATCTCCGGAAACTGCACCGTCAGAAACAGCCGCTCACCCACACGCTCAACTCGAACCACTTGGCCGACCACCGAACGATCGACCACCCAGTACCGCTTTCGAATGATGTAATCCTCGTCCTCGATCACGATGCCCAATTTTTGGACCACATTTCGATGCATCCAGAACTCTTCAGGCTTTTGGAACTGATACGGCCGTTCGCCATCACCGCCATCATCATCATCAGCAGCCAGAAGCGGTGAAACCGTGCATGCGAAAGCCGTCAACAACATCAGCCCGGAAAAAAATGTCGCTCTCATTGTCTTCGTTTGCTCTCCTCAGGCTCATTTTTCGTCGACGTTCAACGGCCTCGCTTCCAGTCGTTTTTTGGTTCGACGCGCGATTTCAGCTTCGACCTCTTCCCGCAACTTGGATACACGGCGATCGCAAGCGATCCGCTCTTCGCCCGCGGGACCACCGTCCTTCTCCGGAGTCTCGAGCATCTCCATCCGCGCGCTGAGTTCAATGACTTGCTTCTGCAACATGTCACTGGGCCCCAGGCCCTTCAATTTATCCAAGTCGCCGACACAATCTTTGAGCAAAGACTGTCGTAATTCCGGCTTCTCCTTGGCCGAGCGGCTTGCCGCGAGAAACCAACGTGCCCTCGAGAGCCGAACAGCCTGCAGTCGCGGATGATCATCGCCGTATTGCGTTTTGAGAAAGCCGACAATCCGGTCGTAATCCTGTTCGGCAGTGTTGACGGCCTCTTCGTCTATCGACCGCTCCCGAAAGGCCGTCATCTCGGCCTTCAGCAGATGCATGGCCTGCCAGTCTCGAATCGTTTGTGAGAATAGTCTTTTCAGATTTCTCGCATCATCGCCTTTGAGCCCTGCGCGCTTGATGTCCTTGAAGGCTCGCGGCACCTGGCCGAAGTTGCCGCCCTCGATGAACACGTTCCAAAATTCGTTTTTCTTGAAAGCGTCGTTCGCCCTATCCAAAAAAGTCTCCGCGTCGTCCAGGTCGTTTCGAGTCGGTGGACCACGCTTCAGAATGCAGACCCAGGCTAGGTTCGTGAGCACCCGGCCCTCCAGGCGATTCAGACTGGTCCGGTCCTGCACAGCCTTGGTGACAGGATCCGTCATTGCAGTCTCTGCGGCTTTGTAAGCTCTGATCGCAGGCGAAGCATCGCCACGATCCAAAAGAAATTGCCTTGCCGGTTCACTCAATTCAGCGTTTTCCGCGAGCCCGAAGTCGGGTGTCGGACGGTTGACGTCGCCGCGAGTGCACTTTATGAACGCGTCGAACTGCCAAAGAAAAGGCGGAAAGAGCCGATTTCGGATGAAAACGGTTTTTCGGATTTCAAGCAACTTTTCGGCGTGCTTCAGCTTCGCATCAGCCTTCGCCGTGTCACCCGAGGCATGGAAAATCTCTGCGTAAAGGCCGGCAAGCATGGCCTCGAGCAGCGTATGGTCGCCACCGGTTCTGGCGATTTGGTTCTTGTTGGCTCGAACCCAGTCATAAGCCTCGTCGACCCGCCGCTCAGCGCTCTCGAGGTCTCCGTCGAAGAAGTCTTCTTCCGCTTGTTCGATCAACACCTTCATCGTAGGGGGCAAGACTTGATCCAACTCCTGACCAACGGCGACGCCCAGGAGCCATGCAGACCAGACGAACAGCGCAGCGAAGGTTCCTCCCGTGCTTGAGTTCATGATGACGATCCCCTGAATCGTGTTCGAGTCGCGGATAACCCCCCGTGATCTGGATTATAGCCCCCTGAAAACAAGTCGGTCCAGGTGGCGTTTGGAAAGGAAAACAAACCTTTCGCGACGGACAATCGGAACCCTAGTTTCGCCGCGAAAGATTGGGATGCCGGCTCTGGCGGACCAACCAGAGGGAGATGGCGTCCCTCAATCCACGCGGCGTCGAGGATCCCGGAACTGCCTGGCGACTCGGGTCAGGCCGCGCCGACCGGCTCGGGCTGCGCGGCCGCCACGCTCACGTAGGCCTGGCGGGCCTCCAGGCACACGCGGCGGAACGACTCCGGCCGGCTCACGCCCGGCAGGCGGAGCGTCTCGATCGGCCCGCGACGGAAGACGAGATCC
>Ga0315901_10000970_pt1 | contig 41477 bp, 37 predicted proteins | sample LakEriMetagenome_10_FD_203761 | JGI IMG/M metagenome (GOLD analysis project Ga0315901, IMG submission 203761) | Freshwater fungal communities from buoy surface, Lake Erie, Ohio, United States - Buoy 2 MA116 | ecosystem: Environmental > Aquatic > Freshwater > Lake | place: USA: Lake Erie, Ohio...
TTAACCAAGCTAAAATGTGTGTGTCTAGAATTGCATGGCTGTTTGTAGGTCTAGAATAAGTAATAAAGAATCTGGAAGTTTTCATTCCAATGCCTGGAATAGCTTCTAGGTCTTCACAGGAGCATTTGGATAAATCGAGATTTTTACGGGCCAGAACAAACAAACACCCACACAATCTGGAATACTGCCCAGATTTTACTTTAATTAGTTTTTCTTTAATTTCTTCTATACTTAAAAGAGAAAGAGCTTTAAATATGCCATTTGTAACATCTAATTCATCAAGAAAAAGCTCAAGTTTATGATATTGAGTTTTAGAGCTTTTGCCAGCAACAAAAATACAAAGTAAAAGAAATTCTTCTAGCTCAGATTGTGAACGATTGAAGTTTTTTGGATTTAATAAATCAGTCTTCAGTTTCATAATTAAATTGAACCACTTGTTTTTTTACAAGAGGCCACTCATTAGTATACGTAATTTGGTCGCCTTTGATTTTCCTCAAAATAGAAAAATCTTTTACTTGCTCCCATGTTAATGAGTTTTGAGCCCAATCCGCCAGCTCAACAGGATTTGAAAGTAAAGAGTTTTTATCTTGTTTGGGGTCTGGAGCAATAATCATTTTCAAACTAGCTATGTCATTCAAGGACAAAGACCACTCAGACCCGTCACTAAACTTAAATGTAAGCTCTTGCATAAGAAGCTCATGTTGTTTAGATTGAAACTTCAAAAACTCGTCAAGCCATTTTTGGTCACTAAAAGAATAAACAAACTTTTTATTTTCTCTCAAAAACGCTAAGCATAGCTCTTTATGTTTAATAAAAGACTTTTTGAAGTTCTTTTCTTTGTTAGTCATGATAGCTCTAGTGGTAAGCAGATTTGCCATGTGAGAGGCTATTATGTTTTTAGGCAAATTAGTGATTGTGTTTCCCACTTTAACTTTCATAACTATCTATACGTTTAATACATGGGTTCTGCCATCAAAACCTTCTCTGTTTTGTCTATAATTGGAGCAATTAACGTTTCTGTGGTTAAAACAAGGCTTGCAATAGACACAGCATTGGTTAAAGCTGTCTTAGTTACCTTTGCTGGGTCAATTACTCCTCGCTCAAATAAATCACAAATATCTCCATATTTTGCATCTAAGCCTTGTGGCCAATTAGATTCTAAAATTGCTTGTGAGAAAACATCGGGCGAAAATCCACCGTTTATGCAGATTTGTCTAAATGGTGATTGAATTGCCGAAGATAAGATTCTCAAACCTTTTACTTCATCTGTGTCTCGCTCATCCACTTCTGTATTCTTTTCTAGAAGCTCGGAGATTCTTAGAAGACAAGAACCACCACCTGGAACAATACCTTCTTCAATGGCAGCTCTCGTAGCATTAAGGGCATCTTCGTATCGGTATCGCTTTTCTTTAAGCTCGGTGTCTGTTGAAGCTCCAATCTTAATAAGCCCCACTCCGCCATTAAGTTTACCCAATCTTTCATTGATTTTTTCGCGGTTATAATCAGATTCTTCTCTTTCCAAAAGAGCTTTTAACAACTCCACACGGTCTGCAACAGCTTGTGTGTTTGTTTTACCCTCAATTACTGTAGTCATATCTTTATTAATAACAATTCTCTTAGCAAAACCTAAAAATTCATCTGTAATTTCATCAAACTTATGACCAAGATTTTCATTAAAAACAATTCCACCAACCATTGCGGCAATGTCTTGAATCATATCTTTCTTTTGCTCGCCAAATCCTGGTGTCTTAGTTGCTGCCCATTGAAATCCGCCTCTAGCTTTGTTTACAATTAATCCATTTTTAGCATCTTCAGAAAATCCTTCAGCTATAATCAACACTGGTTTCTTTGACCTTGAAACTCTTTCAAGAACTTTAACTAATTGCTCAAACTGCACAATCTGACAGTCAAACATTAAAATTGTTACATCTCTGTAGTCAACAATGTTTTTAGATGCATCTGAAACAAGGTAAGGCGAAATAAAACCTTGACTATAAGTGAAGCCATCTACCATTCTAAAGTAAGTTTCTCTGTCGCGTGATTCTTCAAGTGTAATAATCCCATCTGAGCCTACAGCTTCAATAGCATCAGCTATCACTTGTCCCACTTCTTTTTCATTACCTGAAATAGCAGCTACGTATTCAATTTCTTGCCTATCGCTAATTGGCTTAGCTAAACCTTCAATGAGCTCTAAAGCTGTAGTTAGACCTTTATCAATACCTCTTTTGAGTGCCAATGGATTTCCACCAGCAGCTACATACTTTAACCCTTCTTTAACAATTGCTTGTGCAAGAACGGTGGCAGTAGTGGTTCCGTCGCCAGCTAATGAATTAGTTTGCATACTCACTTGTTTACAAAGTTGTGCTCCAAGATTCTCGTATGGGTCTTCAAGGTCAATAGATTTTGCTACTGTAACACCATCTTTTGTGATGATTGGAGCTCCATGCTCGCTAAAAATCACAACATTTCTTCCTTTTGGTCCAAGAGTTACTCTTACAGCATCTCCCACCATATTAACACCTACTTCGAGTTTTTTACGTGCGTCTTCAGAAAACAATAAACTAACTGGCATGAATCTATTGTACAAAAATATTATGGACGTTTTGACTAAATGGCAACTCAAACAAACACTATCTGAAGAAGAAGCTATTTCAGTTTTGGTGGAATTGTATGAAGGAGCAAATAAAACATTTGTGTTTGATGCCTCTACTAAAATTAATTCAAAACTTTATGATTTGTTTGAAAAGTTTCCAGCAACAAAATATGAATATGTTTTGAGATTTTCTGAGCAAATCTGTCCCACGCCGTTTGTTTCATTGAATAACTTTGACACAATCTCACCCCAGCACACAATCCCAACAGAAGATTTTGTCATATATGTTTACTAAAAAAATGACCTTCACTAAGTTAGGGAAAATATAAATATAATTAAAAACTAAATTAGTTCTAATTTACTTCAATTTTTTAAATGAAACATTTTGCTATTGTCAGAAGTATATAAAAGTGAGAAGAGTATCCGTTATGTAATGGGAAAATGGCGTACTTACTCTTTTCATAAAGACAATGGAAAACTTTCTTTTTGAACTAAAAATAAAAGAACTTAAACTTTTGAATAAAAAGTACAAAGTAATTGAAGATTGTTTAGTTCTGACTGAAGATAAGGTTCTTTTAGGTTGCAAGCATTGCTATATGGTAAAGCCTGAGCCAACATTTGATGGTTACAAAATACCTAAAGGAAACTTAATCAATGCCATTGAAAAACAATCTGAGCTTACAATACCTAAAGAAGTGGCTATCAATTGTTGGTTTTGTCCACATTGCAATAGGCTTTTTCAGGAGTTGTTGCCAGATTTTGACCACACAGGAATAGAAAATGTCAGCATATAAAACAATTCAATGTTCATTCAGAGATAAAAACATTCTTTTAGATTGTTTAAAAGAAATTGGTTATCAGCCAGTGGTTTACAAAGAAAAAACAAAGTTAACAGGGTACAGAGGAGATGCAAGAGACCAATGTGCTGAAATTATTGTTCCTCGCTCGCAAATATCTCCTATGTCTAATGATTTAGGTTTTGCTTACGATGAAGAGAAAAATGAATACATTATGCTTTGCTCTGAATATGATTCGTATGAAGGCCTAGAAGATAAAGTAAAACAATCTTACGCTGTTACAGCTATTAAAGTGGCACTTTCTAAAAATAAATTTTCAATCAAAACTGAGACAAAAGAACAAAATAAAACAATCACTATTACGGCAGGTAAAATTATATGAGCAAAAAAGTAGAATTAATTATTGAAATTAGCCCAGATGGTAAAATTACTGTTACTCCAAAAGGCACTGTTGGAAAAGAGTGTTTAAATTTAATGTCTTTTTTGGATAAGATTGAAGATTTTAATGTGATTGAAACTATTGCTAATGAAGATATGGGTAAAAACTTTAAAGATACTTTGAAGAGTAAAATTAAAGATATTACATCATAATCGCACTCACTCGTCTTCTTTGTACTCGCCCACCGCCTCCTGCGGGAGTATAATCAATTGAAATACCAAAATTATATACTCTTACATATCTTGTTAACATAATAACATTATGCACTGCATAATTGTTAGCAAAGTAAGTTTGATTTTTATCCACTTCAAAGTTAAACACTTGCACTTTGCCTTTTTCTACACTTTTTGTTTTTACTTTTTCTTTTTTCCATTTTTTATTTCTTTTTAAAAGATAATGCTCTGTTGTCAAATCTTTTGCTAATACCCAGCCTTTGTCTGTAAAAAATGGATGCTCTGGAGTGGCAACTATTTGCTCGTTAATAATTATTACCTCGTCCGCTTCTCTAGATGTAGTCCATTTCACTTTCTGATATGAGCATCTTTTAGTTTTTTCATTAAAACTCCACACATAATCTTCCACTTTCACATCTTCTATGTTTTTATATCCAGATTGTGTTTTAATTTGTGTGCCTTTAATGAATGATACCGCTGTTGATGTTTCTTGCTGAGTAATTGAGCAAGTGATGCCATTGATTGTAGACCCTGTAGGGACAGAAAAACTAAAATTTTGTGCGTTCAAATAATTAGACACAGTACCAGCCACAGGGTTTTCAACTAAAAACACCACACCAAAGTTTGATGCATTTACATCTGATACAGTAAAAGTGAGACCCCATAAATCGCTTGTCCCGCCATAATTTACTGTGGTAAGCGTGGTTGGAATAACAGCTCCAGTAGATTTGTTATTTCCCGAAATTGTTCCTCCTTTGACAAGTCTTATGGTATTCTCCACTGAGCCAGAGTTTGTCATGTCGGCATAGGCATAAACTGTTGTTTGATTGCCTTGAGCATTTGTTGGATTTGTCCAAGCTGTAGAACCTGCTGAGGCATCATTTGTTACTGTTCCTGAATAATTTGGTCCTGCTGTTGCCATTTAGTTCTCCCAAAAGTAAAGATTGTTTTCTTCTGCTTTAATTTTTTTTGTACATTTTAAATGAACAAAATCTTCATTATAAGTTCCGCAATTTATTACACCTTTTTTAGATATTCTTTTTAAATGTTTTTGAAAATCTTCATCATATATTTCTTCACACACATTTGTTGTGTTAGCTAAATCTACTATTGAATAATCATAAAAATTGCTTGTGTTTTTTACAAATTCAAATGCATCTGCTTGAATGAAATTATCTGAGCATTCTGAATAATCTTCTATATCTACATCTGTTAAGATTGTGTCTGGATATTTTTCTTTAAGTAAATATCTAAATGAGTTTCCACATGAGCCTAGTTGCAAGATTGTGTATTGAAAAGTATCGGGCAAAAAATAACGAAAACAAAAATTTTCATAAGGAGGAATCATTGAATAAAAACAATTATCTGGTCCCATCCACACTTCTCTGTTGTTTAAGATTGTTTTTTCTAGTTTCATGCTTCTATTGCTATAAGCTCCACTGTGAGATTTTGATGGAAGGTATTTACTCCTACAAAATTAATAGCTAGTTTATCTCCAGATGATGCTGTGGTGTAGCCAACGGCAAAAGATGTGCCTGAAGCTTCGTAAGTAGCCGCACCTGTAAGATTGATATTTGCTGACAAAATGCTTGTTCCCACAAACTGACCTGTACCTGTTGATTTGGCAATGTTTATAGTAGTAATTCCAGCCGCAGATGGAGTTTCCACACGTACATTCACTCGTCTGAAGTTAAATGTCATAGAAGATGTGCCATTAATTGGGTCTTGAGGCACAATAAAGATGGCTGAGTCAATTCCTACTTGGGTAGGGTTAAATGCTGTCATAAGAGGCACAACAAGATTTCTTTTCACTGGAGCCCAAGTAACACCAGTTCCTGTTGAGAAAAGAGCTTGAGATACAATTCCAATTGGCGCACCAGGTGAGTTATTGACATCAAAAATTGCCCCGTTGAACCTTGAGTTAAGTTGAACATGTAAAGATTGAGTGGGAGTGGAAGTGCCAATTCCCAATTCTCCTGCTGAGTCTACAGTAATATATCTTGTGCCGTTCAAACTTTGTTCAATTCTGAATAAATCAACGGTAGGTGTTCCAAATCCAGATAGAATTAAAGGAGTGTTTGTTGCAGCAACTCCTTGAACATGTAATCTAGCGAATGGCCCAGTGGTTCCTATACCCACGTTGCCATTAGACATAATTCGCATGTTTTCTCTAGCAAAAGAACCAGAAAAAGTACGGAATCGCATATCGAACGCGCTACCTGAGCCAGATTGTATGTCTGCATTACCAGCGGACCAACTTAAAACACTTCCCTGCGTAAGAAAAATACTTCCACTCACGCTTAGAGGATACCCAGCAACAGGGTCTCCTACAATTCCTACCGGACCATTAAGCCTTGTGTCACCTTGCACATAAAGGTATCTTGGAGCATGCCCTGTGTTAATACCCACTGAGCCAATTCCAGTAACTAAGAAAAGCGGGGAGCCATTAGTTGTGGCATCTACTTCAATTAAGTTAGATGTTTGTGAAGCTGCTCCGGCAATATATAAACCTCTGTTTCCAGCAGCTAGCGTTTCTACATGTATTCTTGCTTGTGGAGAAAACGTACCTACACCTAAGTCAGTTCGTGTTGCGTTAGTGTTGCCACCCCAGGCTCCAAAGTTAGACGCGGTGGGTATTACAGAAGCCCCAACACCAATTTGATAACTTGCACCTGGTACACCATTTGTAGCATCACCGATGAATGTATTATCTGAGCCAGATGATATAAATACGCCAGATGACCTTCCGACAAATACATTTCTAGAGCCAGATGTGTTAGCAAGTCCAGCTTGAAAACCTATAAATACATTGTTTGCACCGGAAGTATTTGCTGTGCCTGCTTGATATCCAAGCGCGGTGTTTTGTGTACCAGAGTTAAGGGTGGTAGTGGCAGAGCCAGCTAAGGCGGCGTAACCAATTGCTGTTAAGTTACTTGTTCTTGAAACGTATCTTAAAGCTGAAACTCCAAAAGCTGTATTAGCTCTTCCGCTTATGAGGCTATTTGCTGCGTTAGCTCCAACAGCTGTATTTTCATCTGAAGTGGTTAAATTCATTACAGAATCTCCGATAGCTGTGTTACTGCTGGATGTTGAGTTTTGAAGTGTTCCTCGTCCTACAGCAACATTGGCGCTTCCTGTAACATTTTGGTCCATTGATTGATGTCCAATAGCAACATTAGAAGCCCCTGTTGTTGTTAACCTTAAAGCATTATTGCCAATACCGATATTTCTTGAGCCTTGGTTATTTTGAAGAGTTTGTGCGCCTATTGCGATAGAGCCAAAGAATGAGCCAAAAGTTAGCGACATAGCTCTATCGCCTATAGCAATTAACGAGCCGTTGTTTGAAGGGTTTTGTGCTAAAGCGCTAATTCCCATAGCAACATTTGTATTGTTTTGACCAGAGCCAAGTCCTATAGTAAGACCATTTACAATTAAATCAGCAGTAAATGAGCCAATTCCAGTAACATTGAGCCTTGAAGCCACTGTAACAGCCACACCATTATCAGTGATATTTGATGTAGTGAATGAAAACGGCGAATTGTATTTTGGAATAGCATTTACTGTGCCTATTAATGATGTAACTATTCCAGAAGCATCAGTAGTTGTCCAGGCAATACCTGAGCCTGTAGAAGAAAGAAGTCTTCCTGGTAAACCTGGCCCAAAAGATGTATCATATAAAGCCCCACTTATTCTTACATTGCTTAATGTAGAAAATCCTGAAACAATAAGTTGAGATTGTGTTCCAACAGAAGTAATTCCTGAGTAGGTTCCGCTAACTACAGCTGAAGGCACAATTCCAGATGCAAGATTAGATGCATTTAGGTTAGTTAGATTAGCTCCATCTCCAGTGAATCCTGTAGCTGATGCAATTCCAATTACATTTAAGTTAGTAAGATTTCCAACAGAAGTGATACCAGAGTAGGAGCCTGAAACTACAGCTGAAGGAACAGTGCCTGAAGCTAAGTTAGAAGCGTTCAGATTGGTTAGGTTTGTGCCTGGTCCATAAAACCCAAAAGAACTAGAAAATCCAGCTATTGATACACCCACTCCAATTGTAACTACGGAGCCATTGTCCGTGATAGTTGAAGTAGAAAGTGAATTAGGCCCGCTAAATCTTGCAACAGAATTAACCACGCCTGTGCCAGTAATAATACCTGTTGTTGTAGATGTTGTCCAAGCTATGCCAGACCCTGTAGAAATTAAAATTTGATTAAGAGAGCCTGATGAGTTAGAATTATCAAAAAGTCTTTCTCTTAATCTCAAGCTGCCATTGACATCCAGAGATTGTGTTGGAATAGAAGTGTTGACACCCACTGAGCCAATTCCTGTTACTATAAAATAAGTGACACCATTTAATGTGGCATCTACTTCAAGCAAACTTGCAGTTTGGCCTACGCCACCTGCTACTAAAATACCATTATTAACAGAACTTAAAGTTTGCACATGCAGTCTTGCCGCAGCTGCAAATGTACCTATTCCTAAATCTACTCTATCAAGATTTGTGATTCCGCCCCAAGCTCCAGAGTTTGTTTTTGAAACTGTAGCATTTGCTCCAATTGCAATTTGATAATTATTATTCGAAACTTGAGTACTATCACCCAAAAGAACATTATACCCTCCAGAAAACACACTATTAGCAGTTTGAGAATTAGCTGCACGACCAATAATGGTATTGTAAGATGCAGAGTTAAAATTTATTCCAGCATCATTTCCAATAATAGTATTGTATATAGAAGAATATAAGTTCGCAGGGTCTGTGTTAAATCCAGTAAGTGTTCCAATTATTACTGAATCACCATGACTTGCATATTGTGAAGCGCTGGGACCAATTATGGTTGACCTTACCACATCTTCTTTTAGGTTTGCGGCCGTTCCAGAATAAGCATCTGCACCAATAACAACCAAATTGCCACTATCTTGGTCATTAATATTGTTGATGTAGCTGTAGGCATTACTTCCAATTATTACTTTACCGCCGCCGCCTGGTCTTATAATATTATTACTAGATGCCCTAGCTCCAATTATAACATGACTAAAAGCATTATCAATAAAACCGTTAAAATCATTTCCTTTGGAAGCATTACTCCCAATTATTACACCTTTTGATGAATTGGAGCCATCATTAACACTATAACCAATCAAAACACTTTCGTCTAAAAAGCTTCCATCAGAGGCCGCAAATCCAATTAAAGTATTTGTAAATGAGTTACCAATACCAAAATAAATGTTGTCTACATAAATTTCATTATTAGTTTCCAGAGAGCCACGCGGATTAATTGTTCCAATTCCAAGTGCACCATTATAAATAAAAGTAGAAATTCCTGTTATTCTGTCATTTGTCGCCCAAAAAGTAACTTGATTTGCAAAGCCTGAACCAGTAACAATTCCAAGTGATGTAGAGCTTGACCAAGCCACACCTGAGCCTGTTGAAGAAAGTATTTGACCAGAACTTCCTATTGAGTTATTTACATCCATTAACCATCCATCTAATTCCAGATTTTGCAATGTTGCAATACCAGTAGTAATTAGCTGAGTTAAAGTGCCTACGGAAGTAATTCCTGAGTAAGCTCCTGAAACTACAGCTGAAGGAACAGTGCCTGAGGCAAGATTAGATGCATTTAGATTGGTAATAAATGTACCAGGGCCATAAAAACCAAAACTGCTACTAAATCCTGATACTGATAAACCTACGCCAATGGTCACCGCTGAGCCTGTGTCTGTTATTGTTGAATCAGTAACTGATGAAGGGCTAGAAAACTTAGCAACACGGTTCGTAGAGCCAGAACCAGTTACACTTGATGCTCCAGCAGATGCAATCCAAGATATGCCTGAGCCTGTTGACGACAATACTGACCCAGCCAACCCAATCTGATTGTTTGAATCTAATATTCCGCCAGTGATTCTTACATTCCCTTGAACATGAAGTGGCTGGGTTGGTACTGAAGTGTAAATGCCAACAGAACCAATTCCTGTTGTAACAAAATATGCAGGACCATTTGTTGTCGCATCTATTTCAAAAAGATTTCCAGTTTGTGAAGGAAAACCAGCAATGTAAACACCAATGTTAGTGGCCGCTAGCGTTTCTACGTGAAGTCTTCCTAAAGGAGTGAAAGTTCCAACACCAAGATTAGTTCGTGTAGCATTGGTATTACCGCCCCATGCTCCGAGGTTTGATGCAGTAGGTGTAACGCTGTCACCCACCGCTATTTGATAGCTTCCTGCTGGTAGACCATCTGTAAGATAGCCTAAATATGTGTTTGAGTTACCAGTGATGTTTCCGTCGCCACTTTGAGCTCCAATAAATGTATTTTGATTTCCAGTGGTGTTAGCTAAACCAGCCTGTGCACCCAGAGCTGTGTTGTTTGAACCAGATGTGTTTACACCAAGAGCTTCTCTTCCTACAGCTACGTTTGAAAATCCAGTATTCAAGCCTCTTGTGTTATTTCCACGAAGAGCTCTATATCCAATAGCTACTTGAGTGCTGGTGTTTTCAAAATTACTTAATGTGTCTTGTCCAATGGCAATATTGTAGTTACCAAGAATATTAAAATTCAAGGCAAAACTACCAATTGCTACATTTTGAATTCCAGTTTGATTGCCCCATAATGCTTGATTACCCACTGCAACATTATCTGAGCCAGATGTGTTTGCAATTCCAGCAGACCATCCTATGAATACATTTCTTACACCCGATGTATTAGCAGCACCAGCAGCATAACCTATTGCAGTGTTTTGAGTTCCAGTATTAAGAGCCACTGTGCTGCTACCTGCTAAAGCTGAATCACCTATTGCCACTTGGTTACTAACAGCTTGATAGTACCTAAGAGCAAATCTACCAATTGCAACATTTGAGCCACCTGTAGTGTTTTGCTCCATAGCTTGATATCCTACTGCTGTATTGTTATTACCAGTGGTATTAGATACAATTACATTATATCCCACTCCAACATTGTTAGCACCTGAAACGTTTGCTTGAGCTGCTAAACTCCCAACAATTACATTTGCTGAGCCTGAAGTATTAGCCGCAAAAGAATTAGCGCCGAGTACTGTATTGTGACTTGCTGTGTTAGCTAAACCTGCTAAAGCTCCAACAAGTGTATTATGAGTTCCACTTGCATTAGCTTGACCAGCTTGATGACCTAAATAGGAATTGAGACTACCAGATGTATTTGCCACACCTGCTTGAAAACCAACAGCAATATTACTATTACCAGTATTTAGCGCTACCGTGGAATTGCCTTGCAAAGCTCCAGAGCCCACTGCTGTTTGGTTGCTTGCTGTAGCCCAATACCTTAAAGCATCTCTTCCAAATGCAGTGTTATTGCTTCCTGTTGTGTTTGAATTGAGCGAGAAAAGACCCGCGCCAGAATTACTATTTCCTGTAGTGTTCGCGTTCATTCCACCAGCAACGAAATTAAAACTACCTAAAGTATTAGATGCAAAATTCAAATAACCCAAAACAACATTGTTGCTTCCAGTAAGATTTGCTGAGCCAGCAGAATAACCAACAAAAAGATTGTTTGAGCCAGATGTGTTAGCAGTGCCAGCAAGTTCTCCAATAAAAGTGTTGTTAGAGCCAGAAGTGTTTGCTAAGCCAGCTTGATAACCCACAGCCACATTCCCAGTACCTGTATTTAAAGCAACAGTACCATTTCCTTGTAAAGCCCCGAAACCTACCGCAGTTTGATTACTTGAATTAGCATAGTATCTTAATGCATCTCTTCCTATTCCAGTATTGCCACTTGTGGTTACGTTATTTTGTAAAGATAAGAATCCAAACGCAGCATTGTTGGAACCAGAAGTGTTATTACTTAATGCACCATGTCCCAAAGCGGCATTATTGTTACCAATAGTATTCGCATTAAGGGCGCCTCTTCCCACTGCTACGTTGAACCCACCTGTGCTGTTGGCGAAAAGTGCTAAGCCACCCACTGCAATATTGGCACTTCCTGATGTATTTGTTCTTCCAGCTAAGTATCCAATAAATGTGTTTTCAATACCGATAGTGTTTGACAAACCTGCCTGATAGCCAAACGCAGTAACTTGGACACCTGTAGTAACACCCAGTAAAGCTTGAAATCCTACAGCTGTATTTGTAGCTATTTGACCACTTCCAAGTCCTACAGTCAACGTGTTGATAAGAGCATCTCCACCATTTACATTGAAAACGTTAGTTACTACACTTGAGTTTCCAATAGAAACACGCGAGCCCGTAACATAAAACACACTTCCCAGATTGTTTTTGAAGTCTGCAAGTACAAAAGCTGAAGAAGCACCAGAATCAATTATTAATCGCGGCGCATACCCCGTTGGGTCTGAAGTGGAGCTACCGTCGATAAGAATACCATTATTTCTAATATGTAAACTTTTGATTGGAGCTGTGGTATTGATACCCACTCCAGGATTAACAAATACAAACGTGCTAAAACCTGTTATCGTATTGTTTGAGTTCCATACAGTAATTTGACTTGCTGCTCCTGTTCCTGTGACCACACCTAATGAAGCGGCTGAAGACCAGGCAACACCTGCGCCCACTGAAGACAATAATTGACCAGCTAAACCAGTGGATGAGTTTGCGTCATAAAGATTTCTAGTGATGTTTACCGCGCCAAAAGTAGCTAAACCAATAAATCTTGATGTAGTTTGCACCCTAAATGGGTCGGGGGCATTTGTTGTTCCTATCCCGATGTTTCCACCGTAAGGAGCTATCAAAATGTTTCCATTAGCATTTACATCTATACTTGGAATACCTGAGACATCATTAACAGAGAAAATACTTCCTGTTGTCAGATTGTTTGTAATTGTAAATAGTTGCCCTTGAGAACCATTGAAGCTTATTGAACCTGTTGTAGCAAGACCTACATTCAAAGTAATTGGGTCGCCATAAGCTCCAACAAATTGCATGAATGCAGATGTGGTAAGAGAAGATGTGGTTAGAGAAATGTTTCTGAATGTAGCAAGGCCCACTGTATTTGTGTTGGTATTAAACACAATCTGAGTGCCGCTGTCAGAAATATTTGATGTGGTAAGTGAAAAAGTCGAGCCAAATTTTGGTATTACATTTATTGAGCCAATTCCCGTGATTATACCAGATGCTGTAATAGAAGTCCAAACCACACCTGTGGCAGTGGATGCAAGAAGTTGTCCAGCTGAGCCAGCAGTATTATTCCCATCATACAAAATTGCGCGTAATCTTATGTCAGCGTTTACGTCAAAAGCTCTTGTTGGTGAAAAAGTTCTTATTCCCACGTTAGCTGAGTTTAGAGCTAAAAGTGTAGTGCCTGTATTAGCGAAGTCTCCAAAGTTCTGGTTTAATCCAGTGGTGTATCCAATATTCAAGTTTGAAGTGTATTGAACAGTGGGTGATTCATCTTCACCAATCAAATGAGTGGAAGCCACATACCAAGTTACTGGATTAGATGTCCCTACTGAGGAATTAAGATAATAATAAGCAGTATCAGAAAAAGTTCCAGATGTGCCGATGTTTTGAATTGCTTCATAAAGATACCAATCGTTTGTCCCAATGGTGCTGGAAATCCAAGTAAATTGACCATTATCGCCATAAGGGTTTGAACCAAAATTAATGCTATAACCCGTAGAGATACTAGCCCAGATTCTGTGCCAAATCCTTTCTCCTCTTCTATATCCGTATAAATTAGGTAAATCTCTTGGACCAGTAACTTTAGGAAGTCCTACAAAATATCCGCCAAGTCCGGGGCTTGGTGCGGTAATTCCAATGCCTAAATAGTTAATTGCCAAAACATAGCCTGAGCTATTAGGAGCAGAAAAATCAGATGTTACACCAATGTTAACTTGGTTTGAGCTATTGTTATCATATGTACCATAACCTAATCTTTGGTCAAGTAAATCTGGATTTCTATTTAATATTCTTCCAAAAGTAGGAGAAAGTGATACAGAGCTTTCGTTTCTAGCTCCTAAAGTATTATTTATTCCTCTATATAAGTATCTAGCAGGTGATGATGTGGTTTGAGACCTTATGCTAGGTGAAAGAACAATATTTCCTGGCGAAACAGTTAAACCATTTAATGTACCAACAGAAGTGATACCAGAATAAGCTCCGCTGATTCTAGCTGAAGCTACAGTGCCTGAGGCAAGATTAGATGCATTTAGATTAGTTAGATTAGTGCCTGGGCCTGAAAATCCACCAGCCGTAGTAACACCTGTTACGTTTAAAAAGCCTAAAGTTCCAACAGAAGTGATTCCTGAGTAACTTCCGCTAACTACAGCTGAAGGCACTGTTCCTGAGGCTAAGTTAGATGCATTTAGATTGGTTATGTTCGTACCAGGACCGAAATATCCAAATGAAGTAAGGATTCCAGACACAGATGAAGCTGACCCCAACACAATCTGAGTGCCAGAGTCAGTGATGTTGGAATTACCCAAGGTGTCTTCATCAAGAAATTTTGATACTCTGTTTGCTATACCGCCTGATGCTGTGAGGATTCCAGTTACATTTACTGATGTCCAAGCAACCCCTGAGCCTGTGGAAATCAGTAGCTGATTAGCTGTTCCTGGACTGTTTGTGCTATCATATAAACCGCCAGTAAGTCTAAGATTTCCTTGAACATGTAAATTTTGCGAAGGTATTGCTGTATTTATCCCAACAAAATTATTAGACACAATCTGAATTGCCACTGTATTTGACGCACCTATTTGTATAGGCCCAGTAGAAGCAATAGAAAGAGTGCCAGAATCTGTTAGCTGAATTAAAGATGTGATAAATCCTTGACTCAAAGAAAAATCTATTGAGCCCTGTGCTGGAATTATTCTCACATCTTTTGGCATAAGTTATTTTTAGCGAAAATTGAGCTTTTTACCTAGAAATTAAATTCCAAACCTAACTCTAAGTGCATCAAAATTTTGTTTAATTTCTATATTTGAAAGAAGTTTATTATAACAACACAAAAACCCAATATTGCCAGCTTCCACAATTCCAGCGTAACCTGTTCCTACTCTAAGAGCTCCAGCTGTAACCAAAGCTGTATCAGAACGCGAAGTGTAAGCGGTAATAAATGGTGCACCATTAAAACTATAAGAACCTGTTCTTGCTGTAGCAGTTCTTCCTGTGGATATTCTTATTGCCATCATATTCCACCTGTTTAAAACATTAGAGTTTGTTCCACCAGAATCGTATAAAGCAAATCTCCTTGAATAGTATGTATATTCATATCCTGTTTCAAGTGTGACAGCTAGTTCTTGCTCATTAGATGCATAAATTGTCCCTGCTTTTTCAAAAATTGTCCTTCTTGCTGTTATTGTTTTAGGATAAAACATTATGATTACAGTACAATCTCCTCCTAAATCTACTAAATCTGGATTACCTGTACTTTGCCAATAACCAGAATTATTAAATGCAAATGTTAGATTTTGTCCTATTAGTTCCGTGGGCGTAGTTGTTACTCCTAAAGCAGAAAAAGGCAATCCTTGAACTAAATCTGTCCATACTGTTCCTGTGCCAGGATAAGAACGGGGATTATTTACATCAAGCATCATTGTTAATCCATCTGACACAATCTGAGGACCGCCGTAAGCTGACATTAGATACCATACCTCCCTCTCAACGCATTAAAATTCTGTTGAATTTCAGCTTGTGAAAGCACTCTGTTATACATGTGGACATTTGAAATATTTCCCACCCAATACCTTTGTGCAATATTTGACCTTCGTCCTATACTATTTGTCACACTTGTCCAAGAACCAATTATAAAATTAGTAGTTATAGAAATATCTAGCTGTCCATTGACATATGTCATAACAGTTGAAATGCCTAAAGTCATTGCTAAATAGTTCCAGTTGTTCAACGCCACTGGTAAAGTTCCTTGAACAGTAACATTATCAACATCTGCAATTCTTGTAAAGAACACTTGGGTCCTATTTCCGCTAGTTACGGCAAACCAATTATCAGCACCATTAGCTTGCGGCCCATAAATAATGCTTGAGCCTGCTGTAGCACCAATTCCAGTAGCTGGTCTTACCCACGCTCCAATTGTGAAAGCTGTGCCAAGCGGAACACTCATGTCCATAGAAATGAAATCTGTTGTGCCATTAAATGAAAATGAGCCAAGATTAGCACTATTAAATGTTGTTACACCTTGCAATGTGCCATTGTAAGAATTTCTGGTAATATCTGTCCAGATAGTTCCAATTCCAGTATAAGATTTTACGTTTCCTGCATCAAGCATAACAAAAAGACCATTTGTAATTATTGTTGGCGAGTGTCCTAATCCCATTTAAATACCATACCTCCCTCTCATCACTTGAAAGTTTTGTTGAATTTCAGATGTTGATAAAGCTCTATTATAAATTAATGTGGAGCCAAATTGGCCTTGAAATGAAAAGAAATTTCCACCAGCAGCATACCCTCCCATTATCCGCACCATTGTTAAAGCTGTAGATGTAGAAAGACCAATTCTCTGTCTCAGTTGACCATTCAAAAAGAAACTAATATTTCTACTTGCGTCTGCAACAAAAGTAATATTAGCAAAATTATTTTGTATGTTATAGTTGGTAACATTGTCAAAAAAATTGTAATTAGCATTTATATCTCTAAATTGAATTTGCCAGTTTGTTCCAGTAGTATTATTGGTGTAAAGAATCAACCAAGGATTTGTCCCAGCATTGCCTGTTAAAGATTGATAAATAGCTTGAACGTTTGGTCTTACTTTCACATAAAAATCTAATGTATATGCTGTGTCATTAGGCCAGGTAATTGTTGGTGATAATGTTATCCAATTTTGTTGTGTAAATGTTGTCGCAAAAGAATTAAATACCGCTGGATAAAAACTTGTGCCAATTGAAGATAAAGCCACGCCCACTAACGCACCTGTGTAAGCCCCAGACACAGAGCTTGTTACAGCCACACCAGTGCGTGGATAACATTTTACACTTGATGGGTCTAAACAATAAATAAGGCCATTGGTTACGATTGAGCCAGAATTATAGCTTACTGACATTAAATCTCCACCTCTAGTTTGCTTACATCTTTTCTTTCACCATAAACTGTATAGAAATAATCCAAATGTGTACATAACATACTATTACATTTTACATAAACCACATAATTTACAATTTTTTCTACATAAATGTTTTGATATTTACCAACAGGAGTGATGTTTACAGTGATTGTATCTTCATCCACTAATCCTGTCCAATAATTTGGAAGAATAATGATTGGGTCTGAGCTTCTTCCTCTTACATAAACACCATTTTCTGGCCCTTCAAGAGATGCGTAGCGAAGTTTTCTACCAGTTTGTGTTGGGTGGTCGATAATAAACGATTTAATGGTTGCAGCCATTGTTCCAACCACATGAAGAGCATACTCTGGAATGTTAGTTCCAATACCTACCGAGCCAATTCCATTATAAACGAACAGATTGTTTCCTGTAACTCTGCTTGTGCCAGCCCAATATGTAACTTGTGAAGCAGAACCAGAGCCTGTAACAATTCCTGTGGCTGTAGCAGATGTCCAAGAAATGCCAGCTCCAGTTGATATTAATATTTGGCTTGTAGTGCCTGGGCTGAAACTACCATCATACAACGCTCCCGTTATTCTAACATTACTTAATGTTGAGAATCCTGATACGATTAGTTGAGATTGTGTGCCGACAGAAGTGATGCCTGAATAACTACCTGAAACTACAGCTGAAGGTACTGTGCCAGAGGCTAAATTAGATGCATTCAGATTGGTTAGATTTGTACCTGGCCCAAAGTATCCAAATGAGGTAACAATTCCTGAAATAGATGATGCAGACCCCAACACAATCTGAGTACCAGAGTCAGTGATGTTGGAATTAGTTAAAGAGTTAGCTGTATTAAACTTAGGTACAGTATTAATAGTGCCTGAGCCAGTGAGGATTCCTGTTGCGGTAGATGTTGTCCATGCAATTCCTGTGCCTGTAGAAATCAACACTTGATTTACTGAGCCAGAACTAAAGCTACCATCATATAAAGCTCCATTTATTCTGATATTATTTATTGTTGAAAATCCTGAAACAATAAGTTGAGATAAACTGCCTACAGAGGTGATACCTGAATAGGCTCCGCTAACAACAGCTGAAGGTACTGTGCCAGAGGCTAAATTAGATGCATTTAGATTAGTTAAGTTTGTGCCAGGACCAAAATAACCTGAAGATGTTGTGAAGCCAGAGATTAATGCATTTCCGCCTACATGTAAAGTTTGAAGAGGCCCTGTGGTTCCAATTCCCACTCTAGGTAAAGCAGAGCCATCTAGAACCATAAAAAGATTTGGCAAGAAATCATAAAAAGAAAATGCCACAGCTCCAGCAGTAGAACCACCCTGCCTAAATCTCAAAACATTGTTTGTGCCTTGATAAGTAGTGTCAAATTGCTGAGAAAGAATAAAAGCATCATTAGAAGTGGAGCCATAGAATAAAGCTGGGCCGCTAAATCTAGCTGTTGCAAAAACATCAAATCTTTGTCTGGGGATATTGGTGCTTATTCCAAATTGTCCGAATGAATCAATTATAAAATTTGAATTACTTGTTAGAGTGTTTGGGTCGGCAAAATAAGCAATTCTTGTGGCCGCTCCTGTTCCTGTAACAATTCCAGTGGCAGTGGCTGATGTCCAAGATATCCCCACTCCTGTAGAAATCAACAGTTGGTTTTGAGAACCAGCTGAGTTCCTGCTATCAAACAATCTCCCACGCAATCTGGCATCACCATTAATATCAAGTGCATAAAGCGGTACCGAAGTGTAAATACCTACAGAACCAATACCAGTAATTGTAAAATAATTTTGTCCATTGGTTGTGGCATTTACTTCTATAAAATCTCCAGTTTGTGAAGGTGAGCCAGCAATGTATAAACCCATGTTGCCTGCGGCAAGTGTTTCCACGTGCAATCGAGCTAAAGAAGTGAAAGTGCCAATACCAAGGTTAGTTCGTGTTGCGTTAGTAGCACCGCCCCATCCGCCTTGATTTGAGGCATTTAATATCACATCATTACCAAGTGCTATTTGATAATTTCCTGTTGTGTTTCCATCCGTTCTATTTCCAAAATAAATATTATTCGAGCCAGAAGTATTTGCAAAACCAGCTCTAAATCCAACAAATAAATTGTTAGACCCAGATGTATTTCCAGCACCAGCTTCGTAACCCACTGCTAAGTTCGTTGTCCCTGTATTTAAAGCTCTATTTGCTGTGTTGCCTTGCAAAGCATTAAACCCAATTGCTACTTGACTCCCTATACCAACATAGTTTCTGAGAGCAAAATATCCTACGGCAACATTGCCTTCACCAACATCCGTATAAACTGCTGCCTGCGCCCCTACCACTGTGTTAAATCTACCCGACGAATTAAAATTCATCGCTTGAAAACCAACAGCAACATTAAGCACCCCGTTTCTATCTCCTGCCATAGCACCTTGACCAATAGCAAGATTAAATGAGCCACTTGTGTGAAGCCCTAAAGCAGAAAAACCAATACCTATATTACCAGAACCATTACCAAATCCTCCGTCAAGCTCTCTCAAAGCACTCATGCCTACTGCTACATTGTTAATGCCTTGTTTGTTCGATAGTAGTGCTTGATGACCTATAGCAACATTATTAGTTCCAGTAATATTTGACAAATTGGCGCTGGAGCCAAATGAAGTGTTTGTAAGACTTGTCCCAGGCCCTATCCCAGCGATTATGCCGTTAATAGATACGTCTCTTGCAAAAGTAGAAATGCCAGTAACATTTAAAATTGAGTTGATGTTTACTATAGTGCCATTATCTGAAACGTTTGAATCAACCAATGAATTTGCGCTTGAAAATTTAGAAAGAGTATTGATAGTACCTGAGCCAGTAAGTATTCCAGTGGCAGTAGCTGAAGTCCAAGAAATACCAGCTCCTGTGGAAATTAAAATTTGATTTAATAAACCTGGGCTAAAACTTCCATCATACAAAGAGCCGTTTATCCTGATGTTGTTTATTGTTGAAAATCCTGAAACAATAAGTTGTGTAAGTGTTCCAACAGAGGTGATTCCGCTGTAGCTACCTGTTACTACAGCAGTGGGAACTGTACCTGAAGCTAAATTAGATGCATTCAGATTGGTGATGAAAGTGCCAGGACCAAAGAAGCCTGATGCTGTGGCAAAGCCAGATGTAATTAGCTGGGTGAGAGTTCCTACCGAAGTAATGCCTGAGTAGGCTCCGCTAACAACAGCTGACTGTACTGTGCCTGAAGCTAAATTAGATGCATTTAGATTGGTGATAAATGTACCTGGTCCGTAAAATCCAGCACTGCTAGTAAATCCAAGAACAGACATTCCCACACCCACTGTTACTACTAATCCAGTGTCTGTTATTGTACTATTTCCGATTGTATCTTCGTCTAAGAATTTTGTTACGCGATTAGGAGTGCCACCCGAAGCAGTGATGATTCCAGTGGTATTTATTGATGTCCACGCAATTCCCGCACCAGTGGATGAAAGTATTTGATTTAATGTGCCTGGGCCATTGTTAGAATCATACAATCCTCCACTCAATCTGAAATTGCCTTGCACGTGAAGAGATTGTGTGGGGCTAGATGTGCCAATACCAACATTTCCATTAGAGTATACAAAAGTGGAAATACCTTGAGGGAACTTGTTGCTGTTAGCAAATAATATTCTATTTGGCTCGTTTAATGTATTGATTGAGTTTTGTGAAACAACAATAGAGCCAGATGCTGCTGAATTTAAAGCTGCTCCAACTAATATTGAAAAATCAGGAGCTAGAGGAGAAATATTAGTTAAAATTCCAGATTGTGTGGCTGAAAGGAATAGTTTATCTCCAGTGTTAAAACTAGAAGTGTCATATGGAACAGTGCCGTAAGTGTAAACATAACCATAGCTTGAGGCAGAAATTTGCTTGTTCAGAACGCCAAGTATTGCTCCAGATTGGAAGGTATTGGCTTGTGCTAAAGACACTGTAGGCACGTCACCAGCAGAGCCAGTAACATAGACCACAGAGCCTACACCAAGAGGGTTAAGAGTATTATTGTAAACACGAAGAGCATTTTCGAAACCAACACTCACTGAATATCCGTCACCTAGCCCTAAATCCACTTCTTGTGTAGCTGGATTCCAAACAAATTGCCCTTGAGAAGCTGAAACAGTAGAAAAACCAGTGTAAAGGCCTATTGAGCCAGCTTGTAAATTTTTTGTTCCAAGATTAACATCATATACAGCTCCTTCATATGGTACAAAATTTGTAACATCTGCACCAGGGGCCACCACTTGAACTAATGAATCAAAACCATTTCCATAAAAAACATTTACTGAAGCAATTCCTGCTCCTCCATGAACAGCATAAACTTGGGCTTGAATTCTAGAATCTCTATTTGCCAAATTATATGTAGCCGTGGCTATTCCTATTAGAGTAAATCTTTCGGCGTTTGATGTCAATGCTGTACTATCATTAGTTGAAACAATTTTATTTATTGATGTGCCAAAAGCTGAAGTTTCATAAAAATCTACACGAAGTTGAATAGATGATGTTCCAAATGTTTGAGAGCCCCAAACATAAGCAGAAAGATTTCCAGCTGGGAGAAATTCAAGATTAGGTACGCCTGGGTCTGTAATATATTTTGCAATCAGAATTTCTCCTGATGCAACATTTACTGTAGTAGTACCTAGTCCTACGGGTAGGTCATTAGCAAGTTGATAATTATTTGGAGCATCTGTCGCAGCCAAACCAGTAAAAAAGTATTGAATAAAACCAGCTGAAGGTAAAACTTGCCAAGATGGTGCTGAAGCTTCTGAACCATTGCCCACCTGCGTGAGTACTTTAATTATTGTAGATGTATTTGGTGCAAGTCTAGCAGCTGTCCCTGCATTATCAGATGAGTAAAGCAAGTCGCCAGTGGTTGTCAAAGGATAATACTGGTTGCCCCAATATTCTGCATTCAAGTTTGTTACTTGTGTAGTAGAATTAACAATTAATGGTGGAACGGGAGCAAAAACTGTAGAAATAAGTTGAGAGCTAATTACTACACCAGTGGATTTTATATTTCCATCCACTGTCAGTTTGCTATCTGGAACGGATGTCCCTACTGACAAACCAATGTTATTGAAAATTAATGTGGTAAAACCTGTAATTGAGCTGGCTGGTCCGCCCACTGCCACTTGATTAGGTTGAATATTTCCTGTAATAATTCCTAATGAGTTGATTGAAGACCAAGCAACACCAGTTGATGTTGATGTAAGAATTTGACCATTTTGCCCAGATGTATTAGTTCTGTCATAAACTGGTCCATTCAAATCTAAACCAACTACAGATGTAATTCCTAATACATTAAGACTAGAAAGATTACCTACAGATGTAATACCTGAATAGGCTCCTGATATTCTTGCTGAAGCCACTGTTCCAGAGCTTAAGTTATTGGCGTTAAGGTTTGTTAAGTTTGCTCCATCACCTAGAAAAGCATTTGCTGTGGCTAAACCATTGACATTGAGCTGCGTTAATGTGCCTACAGAAGTAATTCCTGAGTAAGAACCCGATACACGGCCTGACGGTACTGTGCCTGATGCTAAGTTAGATGCATTCAGATTTGTTATGAATGTGCCTGGTCCATAAAATCCAAATGATGTTACCGCTCCATTTACTGTAAGTCCCACTCCAATAGAAACCGCAGTGCCTGTATCTGTAATAGTGCTGTTGCCGATTGTGTCTTCGTCTAGAAACTTTGTTACACGATTAGAAATTCCGCCTGAAGCTGTGATAATTCCAGTGGTATTTACCGAAGTCCACGCAATTCCAGAACCAGTGGATTGCAAAAGCTGACCTAAAGTACCTGGGCTAAAACTATTGTCATAAAATTGCCCTGGTAAATAAAGCGAGCCGATTGTTGAAAGACCATTTACATAAATTTGAGTAAATGAAGCTACTCCAGTGACATTTATAGTATTGGCGTTTATTGTACCAGACAGAGGGTAAAATTGAATGTAAGGAAAATCTGTAATTCCTGTAAAATTTCCAGAAAAATCTTGATAAGGGCCGACAAACTTTCTTTGGTTGTTGTATGTTCCGATACCACCAAATAAAATTACAGGTTCTGAGTTTTGTTGCCAGTTGTATATAGTTGAGCGTAAGTCTCCACTATTTGGAACAAAAACAAAAGTACCTATTCCTGACTCATACCATTTTAAGTCTATTTGAGAAACAGAAGTGGTAAGGCTGCTGTACGAGCCTGGTGTAATTAGTATACTTTTGTTTGTTGAAGCTGGCATTAAAATATTCCGTCTGTTATCACTTTAATGTCACCTGAAATAGCAACATTAGTCAGGGTGGGGTCATCTACCACTTGAAACTTGTATTTATATTCGCCCACTTTTGTTAGCAAATAGTTAATGTAGTAAACACCAGGTTCTTGTTCTAAAACCAATGGTGTGGGAGAATAACTTCCAATACCATTAGCGTAGTTGTTGGATGCTACATTGATGTCATTTGATATGATATAATTATCGGGTGTGTAAATATACCACTTTATGTCTCTTGAGCTTGATAGCCCCACTAAATTGTTATTAGCATCAAGCACTTCAAATGAAATCTTTGAAAGAGTATTTCTATAAAATAAATTAGCCACGTAGTTTTTTTATCAATTTTTGCTTCAAAGTCCTGGTTGAGGACTTGTAATATTTCCATGAGCGGCTTCTACTTTTGTTCTTATAATTCTTACCACTACATCCGTAATTATTGTTCCATCTTCTAGCACCATAGGCTCCACTTTTGTCCTGGCCACTTTGTTTTGAAGGTCGGTGATTGTATATCCAGCTTCAGGCAAAATAGCTTCCACTTTTGTTTTAATTTGCTTAGCGTCAGCCTCTGTAATTATCATTCCTTGCTCAGGAATGATTGCTTCAACAAAAGACCTGCCTTGTTTTTGCTCTAAGAATGTAATTGGATATCCGTTTTCTGGAAGAATTGCCTCCACTTCGCTTCTTCCAGCTTTTGATGATACATCTGTAACAGCAATTCCATCATCAGCTATACAAGCAATTACAAGAGTGCGAGCGTTTCTATAAACGTATAGAATTGGGGCATTAAAGTTTTTGAAAAAATCAGCAAAACTTAAGCCAGCAAATGAATCGTCAGAAAACATTAACCCTCCAGTCTGAATGGAATGTCATTTCTGCCAGCGATTACTAAGTAGTCTATCTTTACTTTTTTGAGAGTGGGAATCAAAAGCTTGATTTGTACTTCAGATTGTGTGGTGATAGTTTTAATTGGCACAAAAGTGGAAGCTGATGTCAATAATGTGAAATCATATTTTGATAAAGCTTGGAAATAATCGGGCAAAATTATTGAGGCTTTGTAATTTGTAAAAACACTTCCTCGGTAATAGATTCCGTATTCTGGGCCTTCTAAAGAGCCGTGATGTAGCCTTATTCCTTCTTTTGTGGGATGTGGAATCACAAAAGCTTTAGCTGTAGCTTGAATCACACCATTTACAAAAAGCTCAGGAGTGTTACCTGGGAAAAACTTAAGATTCGGGTCAGCATCAAAATTAGTATTTGATGAATTATAGAACATGATTGATGAACCAATTGAAGCTCCTAAAGCTGGCCCGTTTTCTATCGGGTCAATAAGTTCATATTGTGCTCCTGTCCATTTAATCAGCTTAAATGTGTTAGGGACAGGTTGGCTAGAAACAAGAACAGAGAGCTCAGCAGCATTTGCAATAAAAGCATCGGCTGTGTTTCCAGAGAAATTAATTAAACTTGTATCGCCATTTGAGTTTGATAAAACAAGATTTCTGTTTAAAACACCATACAAAGTACCTGAATCAGCAGCAGAAGTATATGAGCCAATTCCCACTTCATATTGCAAATCATTTACCACACAATATGGAAAAGAATTGTTTCCAAGATTTGCATCACCAAAAATTGTATATGAAGCGATAGGTTGGCTTAAACTTAATCCGCCTGTACCTACAGCAGCTACTTTTTGTCTAATACGGTCTCGGAAAATTAAAGCCATCTATTATAATTTCTTAAAGGCCAGCCTATCTCACTTGTCGAATAAATAATTATGTTTGGTGATGAGAGAAATTACGGCAATTATGGAATTGACGTAAAAACTTGTGCCTTGTGCAATGACGGAATGCCTCTCAGAACATATTGCACTTGTGACACATGCCAAAGGCATTTTTGTTTTAGTCACAAACCATTGTTTGCAACAAACTGGGTTTGCCCTTTGTGCGAAGATAATTTCAAAACATTTGTGGAGCCACTTAAAGAAGCAAATATCACTGAGTTTTTCAAGAGACTGGGCTAATTACTTTTTAAACCAAGTGAGAGATAAAATCCCAAATTGAGAAAGAGTGCCCAGTATTGCTATTAAACCACCAGCACACCAAATCAAAATCTTATATTTATCAATTGTTTTCTTGAATCCAGATACAAGCAAATTTTGCTCAGCAATGGTAGTGTTTAATGTATCAATTTTTTTGATTAATAAATCGTAATAAGATTGTGTGTCTGTTTTTTGAATAGAGTGATTATCTTTAATTTCTTTTGAGTGCTTCACAACATTCTCAATCATCCCAAATAACTGAGCATTGTTATCATTCATTTCCTTGATTAAATCTTTTAATTTCTGCTCATAATTAGTCAAGCTCGTTTTAATTGTGTCTAAATCATCATCAATATTTTTGTGTTTGTACTTGTTTTCTGTAAAAAAATTATTCAAGTCCAAAAGCAAAGTTTGAAACTTATTATTTAATTCTCTATAATCTTCCAAAAGATGATTGTTATTATCAGTAACGCTATCTCTGATTTGTGCAGTTTGCTCAATAATTTTTACCAACGCATTAGAAAACTCAACATAAGCTTGAGTTTGCGCGGATATTCTTTCTGATAATGTTGAAAAGTCGTAATTTCTGTCGTCCATTATAATAATGCCATTGCTTGGCTAAGTTTTAGTTGTGATTGCTGAAGAAGGTATAGGTCGCAATTAACAATTTCACACAAAACTAAATTATCATCTAATTTTTTTTCAACAATTTGACAGTGTGCTTCTTTTGCTTTGTCTTTGTAATTTTTGTTTGTGAAGCCATTTTTAGTAAAAGCTTCATTTATAAGGACTATTGAGTTGTCATCTACGATGAAGGCTGGTTTCTCATTTGAGTTCAGAACTAACAGCAGTGTTTTCTTTGTCTCGTTGGTCATCTTTGCTCCCGAATATCCTATTATAGTATTCTATGAAAGCCTGTTCTGATTCCTCGTCCTCCATGCAAATATAAATACTTTTTATCGAAGAAAAATTATGAACTTGAACCATTGTGAAAATAGCACTTAATTGAGCTAGTCCTGTTAGATTAATATCGTGTGTGCCGTTATCGCATGGAGAGATAAGAAGTGTTTCAAAACCCATATTATCGGCATGAATGATTGTTTTTTTCATTGCCGCCATTACGTCTGGCTCATTAACAAGCCTTGATGCTCCAGCTACCACTGCGTTAATAAAGTATTTTTGTTTTATTTTCCAATTAGGCTCACACTCAAATCCATAAGGGTATCCCATTTTAACTGAGTTTTTTAAAATTAAATCACATTTTTCTTGAGCTTGATTAAAAGTCATTCTATTTAACAAAGGGTCGTCAATTTGAAGCAGATTGTTTGTGGGATATACCAAGGCATCAGCTTTGACAAGGTAAACATTTTCCACTTGTTTAATAAAAATCTTTACTTTTGTGTCTATTTTTATTTGTTTAAGTTTTTCTTTAATAAAAAATGAACAAGCATTTAAAGCACCCTTGCAGTTATGCTCAAGTTTGAAATCAGGTAAATTAGCTTGAGGTTTTAGTATGCACGAGTTATTGTAGAAAGGACATTTCATTGACACAATCTAATTGTACAGAATTACATTGGTGGCATGGGCTCTCTTGCTGGAGTGGCTTGTTTTGCGGTAGATGCATTCTGTGAAGCTGTAGCCCCCACTGCTACAGAAGAAGATTGTAATCCTATTTTCTTATAACATGTAGCCATTTTATTAGCTTTATCAGGTGTGAGATTTGGTAGTTTAATTGCTTGACCTGAATATGTTGTGTTGTATTTTAGCATCAAATCAACATAATTTGCATTTGGATTTTTTTTATATTCTTTATCTAAAAAATCACCCGCTTCTGGAGTCATATTAAATTCTCCACTTCCACCACCGCAAAAAAACTCTTGACATTCTGGAATTTCACATAAATCCTGTATTCTTTGATTTTTTAAAAAATCACCCATGCCTTGAAACGTGTCAGTGTCAGGATTGTATTGCTTTGCTACTTTTTTAATTTTAGCAGAGATGCTATCAGCAAGTTTGTAAAGTCCTTTGCTTTCATAATAATCTAATTCCGCTAACAAGCTTTTAATTTCTGAATAATTATTTTTCATTTAAATACTCACCATTAAAAAGGCTTAAAATAGGAGCATATTCTTGTTTCAAATCAGCATCTAGGCGGTTTCTGAAAGCTGCAATTTGCTCTGGAGTGTAAATTATTTTAGGGTTAAAACCTTGCTTGCTTAAGCTTGAGTCAATTGAATTGATTACATCTTGGCTAGTAATCTGCCATTTCATGAGCGTGGCTGTCTCAGGCCCAGAAAGCGGTCTTCTAAAAAGAGATGTATCTCCCTTTCCAAGGGTAAGCAACGCCCCAGGAGTGTTCATTAACTGGGTAACTCTATCTTGAGCTGGGGGAGCAGGTTGAGAAGTAGGAGTAGCTTGATTTACAGGTGGCACTTGGGCCACTTTTTCAATTTTTTCTATTTTTAAAGACCACTTTTTGCCCACAATAATATTTTACTGAAAAAAACTACAGCACCTTCAAATTACTGGAGATGCTGTAGAAATAGCCGCCATAGAAGTGGTAGCTACATGTATTTTTGTTGTTTGATAACATGATGGGTCTTGAAGACAATCAGCGGTGATTAAGACATTTCCTCTGCTTGTAGCACTTTTGACCAAAGTAAGTAAGTCGAAGCTAGCGGCACTTACAGCTTGCTTGACATAAGAATCTAAAGCTCTAGTTCCAACAGCAGACTTATAAGATTTATCAACTAAACTAGTTAAAAATTCATCTGAGAACTCAAGAGAATATCCAGACCTAGAAAATAACATTTTTTGTTTTTTAATTGGTGAGGCTGATGATTTTAAAAGAACACTCATCAAATCATCTTTAGATAGCGGCTTCAGGGCAACAATAGTAGGTATTCTACCAACAAGCTCTGAGAGCATGCCAAACTCAATGAGAGCTTCAACCATTTCTTCTCTTGAAGCTTGACTAAAAATCTCATATGATTTCAAAGCTTCATCAATTTCTTTATTTTTATCTTCATTATGTTTAATAAAACCCAATGACCTATCTTTTTTGCCCATTTTCTTAGCAAGAATGTCAGACAATCCATTAAATGCTCCACCAAAGAAGAAAAGCATTCTTCCAGTATCAATATTAAATGATGAACCTGGCATCTCACCAAAAACTTGTCCAGGAATCTTTACAGTTTTTCCTTCAACAAGCTTCAGAAAAGTAGATTGTGTGGAACCAATAAATGATTCATATCTACCAGCAGATTTGTTTGAGCTACAGATTTTGTCAATCTCATCAATAAACACAATTCCTCGCTCTGCTCTTTCAAAATCCATCTCAGTTTCATGAACAAGCTCTTGAACTACAGAATCTGCATCTGAGCCTTGAAAACCTGTAGGAGAATAACTTGTGGCATCACCAATTGCAAAAGGTAGGTCAAAAAGCCCAGCTACGGTATTAGCAATCAAAGTTTTGCCAGAGCCAGACTTTCCAAGCATAAGTACGTGATGTTTATCAGTTTGGTTGGTTGGTTCAAAATCCTCAATTGATTGAAGGTGATTAATTACAGCAATTGAGATAGCTTTTTTTGCCGACTCTTGTCCTATGACAGTTTTATCAATCTCATCAAAAAGTTGCTTTGGAGTAAAAATATCATTTTCAATAATTTGTTTTTCTTGCTTGGGCTCATTAGATTGAGTCATTTTTGACATTGGAGTGAGCATAAACAGAGCTTTTCTGATTTCACCTTTAGCTTCAGAATCTGGTAAATCGGCAATAAACGACAGAAACTTTGAGTTAATTTCAAGTTGTCCAATCGAAAGACCAGCTTTAAAAGGCTCAGCACAATTATTGCAGAAATAACATTGCTCCTCATTTAGGTAAAAAACAAATGGGTCGGCAGTTTTAATTTCTTCGTTGCACATTGTGCAGATTTGCTTAGATTCTAATTTTTTTTTCATATTTTAGGTTCCGAATGAATATACGAGCAAGGCTTGATAAAAGTTTTAACCTAATTACTATTTGTGGCTAACGAAATTATATCTAACAATAGGGGATTTGGTGTTTGGAACTTTGAAATCTATAATCCAAACAAGTTACTTGAAAAGAAAAAAGGCTACCTTGTTATAACAAAAGAACACCACACAATCTTTGAAGACCAGGATTTGAGAAAAACACTTTTGAGCATCCCATCACAAAATGTAGCATGGGTAGAGCTGGAACAATGAACTACGAAGAGAAATTGATAAGATACATTGCTTCTAAATTAATTCAGAGAAGATACTTTATGAAAAAAGGTGGATTCCCTGATGAAAAAACTTTAGCAAAATATATCAATTTTGTTTGTGAAGAACTTAAAGACAAGCATCGAGATTTAAAGTATGTGAGAAACAAATCTGAAAATGGTTTAATCACACCTTTAATTTCTGAAATTGTTTTTAAATTGAACATCAGGTGAATAAATTACTTTCAATTATAAACGAGCTAGATGACACAAGCTCAGATGAGTTTATTGGTGCGTGTGCAGCCAAACTAAGGCACTTAAAAGGTGTGCCGCGATTAGTATTAAGCAACACTTCTAAATTAAAAACAAGACACATTAAGTTTTTGTTTGCTAAAGATGAAAATTATTATTCTAAAATAGATGAAAAGTATTTTAACTTGATTGAAGAAGATTGTGTGCAAGAGTTTTTGAATGAAATAGATTGTGTGGTAGTGTTTGATTTGTGTAGAATGTCTTTTCTTGAAAATGACGAACTTTTTAATTTTGCACCAAATAAAATTAAGAAGATTTTCAAACTTAATCAGAGAAACGAAGAAAAAAACAATTTCATACAATCTAATATAAAGCACCTAGATAATTCAAAAAATGTCACCAGCCAAGTAATTTTTGAGAAACTTAATGCAATGTGGCAAAGTAAATGGAATAATTCTGAAACTTATTTGAATGAATATGATGAGCAAATCATCAATAATATTTTGAATGTCTGATTTTAAATGCTTTGTAAATAAAACTTATAAGAAGGTGAGCTATCCAATTCCTGTAGTTTTGGAGCCTATGTATTTAGACCATCTACAGCCTTTAAGTCTTGTAATAGATGAAATAAAATCGGGCGAGATTTTGATAATTGAGTTTTTTGAAAACAAAGTAATGAGATTATTTTTAGTGGAAGATAATATTTTAAACCAAATATTTGGCGAGCCAACTTCATCAAACAAAATCTTAGTATTGAAATGTCAGGATTTGAAAAAGAAATTAGAAATTGAAAAATACATAAAAAATATCTATTCCCAACTTAAGCTTAGTGAAATGATTACTAATAAAAACGATTTGATGGACTTAGAAAATGAATTGATGAAATACTTTCTCACTTGTAAAAATAAAGACAAAATGGAGATTAGAAAAATCCGCTCGGTTATTTTTAAAAGTTGCAAAAACCATAAGTTTGCTGAAAAGATTTATAACTTAATCAAAAGCCATGCGTTTAGCTATTTCACAAGCACACAAACAACCATTCAAGTGGATTTGAGTTTATTATCTGTACAAATAGAGAATGGTGCGTGATTATTTTATTGATAATGAGCTCTATTTAACATTTTTAGAAATTGATGAGCAGATGATTCCACAAAAAAAAGATAAAGTGGATAAACAAGAGCTATACAAACTCGTAGAAAATCAATTTAGAATGCTCGCACGTAAATTACACCCCGATTACGGTGGAAGCGAAAAAGATTTTAAGTTTTTGCTTGAATGCAAGTCAAAACTTTTAACAGAAAATTCAAGTGAATCATCTCTAGCATTCAAAATAGATGATAATAAGTTTGCTTCTTTTGATAAAAACTCATTGGCATCCAAGCTTGGTAATCAACTTTTTGAATTACTTTCAAGCTGGCAAGATGAGTTGAATATCAAAGCGGTGTTTAAACCTACATCGAATGAGCATGAATATGAATGGATTTTCAAAATCTCACCATCTAATGAAACTCTCTCGTTGAATGTGCAGAATCTAAGTGATGAGCTTGCCGAGCTGTCAAGCAGTATACATAATGATGATAGCTTGTCAGTTTTGGTTTGTTTGTTTATTCCTAGCAACAAATTAGCCACAACCAATGTGGCTTATGACAACTCCATGCTTCTTACATTCAGCGATAAAATTTTAATTGAATCTTCAAATGCCAAAGACATCAGTAATTATTTTTCAGAAAAACAGAATCTGATAAATGATTTAGAAAAGATTAAAAATGGTACTTTTGTTTCAAGAAATAATAATGAATTGAAAATTAAAAAAACTGAAGAAGCAATTGAGAAAGATAAAAAGTTAATCAAATATCTTGAAAATATCAAGCTTTTTAACACCGAGTTTGATGAAAAAGCAGCAGACTTCCTAGAGCTTCTGTAAAGGATTTGACACCTTTGTATCACAAATAATAAGGGAGAGGAATAATGGCTAAACTAAAACATATATTCGTAATCGACACTTGCGTACTACTACACGACCCCGAATGTATTTACAGATTTCATGAGCATGATATCTATATCCCTCTGGCTTGTATTGACGATTTAGATGAAATAAAAACTAAAAGAGATACAGCAGGCTGGGCGGCAAGAGAAGTATTTAGGAATCTTGACCAGTATGATATTCAGGCAATGACCAAAGGAGTGGTTATTAATGAAAGAGGAGGCAAGCTTTTTGTTTATAACAACGAAGCTCCTTTGATGCGAAATGAGAAACCAGCAATAACACGTGTTAATTCAGATAATGCTATCATTGACTCAGCAATCACCCTCAAAGCCGCTAATGCTAAAAGAAAAGTGGTGATTGTATCAAAGGACACAGGATTAAGAGTGAGAGCAATTTCCTGGGGCTGTGTTGCTGAAAATTATAAAAATGATTTACTTAATGAGCAAAATCAATATCAAGGATACAGAACTGTAGAAATCTCCGATATGGAAGATTGGAATTATCTTTCAAAAAGAAAAGATTGCGATATTACAAAGCTTGTTTGTAAAGACCAACTTGTAGATTTGAATCCAAATGAATTCATTTGTTTCAGATTTGGCAACCAATCCGTACTTTGTTGGAACTACCATAATGAGATTGTGTTTTTGGAAGATAAGAAGAAAGAATCTTACATGGGAATTACTGCAAAAAATCTTGAGCAAAGATTTGCTTTAGAGGCATTAGCTAAAGACGATATTCCATTAGTATGTTTGAGCGGACCAGCAGGAAGTGGCAAGACACTTTGTGCCATAGCTGTGGGTCTTGAAAAAGTAAACATGGGCCAGTATGATAGAATTATTGTTATGAAGCCTATGGTTGCTGTTGGTGGTAAAGACATTGGTTTCTTACCTGGTTCAAAGCTTGAAAAAGTATCAGCATGGCTTGGGCCAATTAAGGACAATATTATTCAACTTACTGGATTCAAGGGCTACGACAATGGAAAGTTTGGAGGCAATAGTTTTGAAGAAATGGTTGAAGATGGAATTATTGAGGTGGAAGCTATGGCTTTTATTCAAGGTAGGTCAATTCCAAACTCATTTATTATTCTTGATGAAGCAGAAAATGTTAGCCCTAAAGAAGCAAGAATGGTAATTGAAAGATGCGGAAAGAACTCAAAAGTAGTATTTTTGGGGGACATGTCTCAAATTGAAAACCCTTATCTTGATAAGCATAGTTGCGGTCTTGCTCATGCTATAAATGGAGGTAAAACACACGAAGTGGCAGCTTCAATTTGTATGAATAAGGTAGAAAGGTCAGTGCTTTCTGCTGCTGCTTCAAGTATTTTCAGAGTAAGAAAATAATGAATGCTACAGACATACCGTTGCCACAGGATACGCAGCTTTATCAAGCATCTAATAATCAAATATTAGAGCCAAGATTGGCTGTAACCAAAATATCTGGAAGTGGCAACAACAATGCTTTTAGTAGTTTTTCTGTAAATCAATATAAGTTTAACCTTTACAACCAAAACACAATCGGAATAAATCTATTTATTAATGATAAGAGTGTTTCTTGCACAAGAGGGCCAATTTACTACAACTTGAACGGATTTGATTATGGTTTTGAATACAGATTTTTAAACTATCAATCTCCGACAATTTGTTTTGCTCCTGAAGTGCAAGCTACAGATTTAGACACAAATGTAACCCTCACTTCCACTTCCACACCAAACACATACACAATCTCAGATTATACGTCAGTATTGTCAAATAGCCTTGTTGTGAATAGTCTTTTTTTTTTGAGAAATCAAACAAGTAATTCTCAAAATAAAATCTACAGAGTGCTGTCAATTAATGGTAACACAATAACAGTTTATGATGATTCAAATGATAGTTTTTCTGGAACAGGATTGGCGAGCATCAATGTGATTTTGAATCAAAATCAAGATTATATTTTCACGCGAGTAAAAGTAGCAGATTTATCTGGAGAATATTATTATGGTCTTTACAATACAGGCGGTTTCTTTTGGGCTCCACAAACATTAGGATTACAGCTACCTACAGCAGATTATGGAATTAGTTTTAACAATGAACTTCCAGCAAATAATTTAAATTATTCAATTTTTTCTGCACAAAATCTTTCTCCATCTTTGAATGAAGTAATAGCTATAAATGTTTTGACAAATGGAGCTGGCTCGTTAGGTGGAAAAACATCGGGGCTTTACTTGATTACAAAAATCACAAATGGAAAAGTTTATTTTCAGCCAATTTATCCTTCAACAATTTTTATTCAACAGTTTTTCAAAGTTAAATGGGATTTAGACTTAGTTTCAGCTAATCAAGTGTGGTATGTTAATCCAGACACAACAATGGGCAATAACTATTTATATTCTACAGTTAATTTTTCATTTAGTAAACTTAACATCAATTCAACTATTTCCGAAAATCCTTCAAGTTGGGCTTTACAAACTGGAGGCGCAAATGATACAGTGATTGGCTTTACCGTTCTGCCAAATGATGTGAATAACAACTACATCAAACAATCTGATAGTTTTTCTATTGCTATAAAGCCTCCAACATGGACATCTGGAAGCGTAGAAGGACTTTTGTTGAATGCTAATTACACTACAAATATTTTGCCAGTAAATCAGGAGGTGGCGTAATGTCTTATGGAGTGCTACTGAAAAATGCCAACAATGGTTTTATTGTCGATGACTTATTATTTTATGGGTCGCAACGAGCTAGTATTTCTACATCAGACCCATTTTATTTTTCGCTCACTGGATTTAATTCATCAAATCTAATGTTTTTGAATTACACACAATCTGGAAATTTGATAAGCAGCAATTCAACAAATACTTATTCTAACATAAACTTTGATTTGAATGACAATCAATTTTACGGATTGTGTTTGAATGTTTCCAAGCCCACTATAGTTGAGCTTTGTGAAATACAAGCTTTTGAAATAGGAGTGGGTAATACCGTTTCTTCAAACAATTTTGTTAATGATTCTAAATATATTTTAAATTTAAGCAATCCAGGAAATATTTATGTAAAAACTTCTACTTACCCACTTGGATTACAAACAAGTAATTTTGGTCTTGGAATGAATTATGCTTGGCCAATTGCTTCTTATACTTTGCAAAACTTTTTGTATGTAAAATATGCAGACACAAACTTCACAAAATTATTTTTAGCAGTGCCTCAAGTTCAAGGAGCAACTATACCTAATAATTTTCAATGGTATGAACTACCTTCATCTCAATTCTATTATTATTTAGATTACAGCATCAGCTTGACAATAGCATTCAATGGTCTTAATCTATCATTAAGTAGTTTCAATGGAATCATACCAAAACCTGGGCAAACAATTTTGATAAATAACTATCTCAATAATGATTCGCTGTCAGGTGTGTACAAGATTGTGTCAATTACAAATCAGGTAAATCTTACAAAAAGTGAAATTGAATATAATTTTCCGAGTCAAACATTTGTTATTAAAATAGATTTAGATTTTTCTAATAGCTTAAATTACACATCAAATAGTTATTATGTACCTTATGAATACGGCTACCCAGCTTTGTGTTTCTCAAAAGATTTAATGCTCAAGCAATATCAAAACTTTGCACAAAACGATTCATCTAAATACATTCCTCTTTACAGAGACAACTTTGATTTTTCCACGCTTTTACTACCTTTAAATGAGCAAGCTAAATTCACAAAACAAAGTGATACATTTATTTTAGGAATAGCTGTATCAAATTGGTATCCTGATTCCACTTTGTTTGGCGTAGGCTTAAATTACCAAATAAAAGAAGGATTCTGATAAATTCATTGGTAAATATTTATTATGCACGAAAGTCAAATACTAGATATAGTGGAATCTTTAACTATGGGTGCTCTTTCCCTTGATGAAAAAGCTATAATTGTAGCAGATGTCAAAAGCGAGCTAAGTGGAACAAGGTTGGCAAACAATACCACATCGCTCATTCTTGAAAAAATAAATGATTTAAGTAAAGGTTTATATCGAGAAGCGCAAGCTCTTCCTAAGGCTTTCCAAGACTTTTCCGAGCATTCTGACAATTCAAAACCTTTTGTAATCACAAATCAAGAAGAAATTGATGAGTTTTTAGAAAAGATGATTTCCAAAGATGCTGATAATTCCCCAGAAGCATTCTTTGGCGACACGTGGGAGTTTTATCACCCAGTACAAAACATGAATGTGCCTGGAGTGCCGCGACATAGAGCTGATTTTATAACACAATACTAAGATGAGAATAGCACAAATGCCAGATATGGGAGCGATGCCGATGGCTGGGCCACCAGGTGGTGCGCCAGAAGGAGCTCCTGCTGGACCAAGTTTTAAAATTATTCATTCACCATTAGATAGTCTTGGGAAAATATTAGCTGATTTAGATTTAAAAACATTTGTTGAAAATAACTTTGGTTCAGACCCAGCAGACCTAGCTAATAAAATCTGGGTAATGTATGGTGGTAGTGAGAGCGAGCTTGGTGCTGGCAAAAAAGGCCAACGAAAAGAAAAGCCAGAATCTGAAGACCCTACAGAGCAAGAAAAAATTCAAGACGAAGAATACAATCGCACAAGAGAAACAAGGTGGGAAAGGCTTCCAGAAGGCGTGAGCATTGATGAAATCACTACACCTGACGCGATTGAAAAAACATTAATTTCAGGAGGATTTAATCTAGCAAAATCATTTGCGAAACCTGCGGCAGCCTCTACTGTTGAAAAATGGGAAAAAATCGCAAATAAAGCAGATGAAGATGGAAATTATAAATTTGCTGATAAATTGCTTGAAGTAGTAAGAGATGTTTACTCACTTTGATAGGTCGGTCTTTTTAACAGGTGTATTATCTCCGCCAATACTTGTTAACTCTAACAAACCATTAAAAACCACGCAATATTCTGTGGCAATGAACATGGATATAAATCTCAATAACACATACATGCAAGGTGGGCCTGGAAAAAGCGTGGCTGAGTTTCAGAAAAAAATAATTAAAGGAAGCATGAGTTTTTTCCCAAGATTATCTGAAACAAATGCTTTAGAAGATGCCGTGATAGATTTGATAAATGCTTCACAAGATTACACCACAGCTTTTACTTTGACAACTTTCTTAAATCCATACAGCACAGAGCTTACCGCTAATAGATTTCCTTACGTGGCTACCACTAATTCCTTTGTGTTTGATGTTTGTGTAGCAGAAAAATTGACACTTAAAGCTAAAAAAGAAGGAAGCGTAGAAATTACTGTGGATGTGATTGGGCAAACTGATTTCGATAACACATCTCCGCTTTCTTTTCCAGCTGATGATTTGAATATTTACAGAAACCTGAGCTGGTACGATTGCTTCTTCACAAGAACTGGCTCTCAGCTTGAGAATGCACACGAAATAGAAATTAGTGTAACTAAAGAAATAGACCAAAGATATTTTTTAATGTCGTACTGTACTTTTGACCCAAGCAATCCAGTGGGCTTAGATAGACCATATTCCACAGGTGTAAAAAGTGTGACAGTGAGTTTCAAGATAGTAGAATATGTAACATCTGTATTTGACATATTTAATTATTCTTTTGGTGGTTGGTATGAAGGATTTAATTTTAATGGAAATATCGGGCCAATTCAATTTTCAATTCCAAATGCTGTATTGAAAATTTCCTCACAAAATCTCACACCAAACATAATAGAAAGAACCACTGAAGGTTTTTTCAGAATGGCTCCAAACACGCCAGATACTCAACCTATGCTTTTCACGGTGTAAAGGGCAGATTGTGTTGTTTGTTTAAATATAAGATATGCCTTTAAATAATAATTTTTATGGTGTTTATAAGTTTGTTACCGTGAAAACAAAGCCTATTTCAACAAATGTAGTGGGATTGAATCCGTATATTATTCAAAGCTTAAGAGTAAGCGACACGATGCAAACCAGCGCCAAGTTTTACATGCAAGGCACACCTCTTACAAAAGTTTTAGATATTGGAAACGTTGCTCAAACTATAACTATAGACGCTCCAATATTAGTTCCGCCGCCGAATCAACCTGATTTGTCAGATGGACTTCAGTTAATTTGGGATTTGGCAAACTTACAATATACAAACAGCATTCCCAATAATTTTTTACCATTACTAGAGACAGCAAAAATAAATATTGGAACTGATAAATCTAATGTAAATCTTACGTTAAAATCAGACGGAGACCCAAATAACACTGTGAATGTATTTGAAATTACATCTGGAGCTACAGCTCAGGGATATATAACCACTACTAACTTAATTAATGGGGCAAGGGTGGCAAAATATTACGATTTTTATATTAATTTAGGTGGATTTTGTTTTTTTGTTGATGCTGCCGATATTGAAATAAAAGTTAACTCAGCTGACAAAAACTTTTTAGGTGTTTACCAGGGAAATACTTTATTTCCAAATAACTATCAAGTTCCTCAAGACGGACTTAATGGAGGAACATATACCGATGGTGACCCAACATATTCTGGATGGCAATTCCCCTTTATAGCGGTGGGCGGCATTGAAATTACAGCTACTGGAAAGGCAGTGATTTCAATTGATGCTAACGGAAATTTTGTAAACTATAACAACATACAATCTTATCAGACAAATGTTAACGACTTACTTGCTGCATCAAATGTAACACTTCAATATAGCGGTGAATTAACAACCACTGCTACAAATTTTAACATTTTTTATGCTGGAAGCGACACGCTTTCAGGAGTATTACCTCCAGTTTTTGCTACAAACAAAGCTGTAATTACAACAAGAAACTCAAACTTTTCTGAAGGCGTTATGACTTTGGACTTTACAGTAAAAGCATACGTAGGCATTTAACTTTCAAAAGTTTCAAAATATCCGTCTGAATCAAACTTTTCAAGTTGTGCCAATACATTTTTGGTAATAAACATAGGCGTGAGATTGAGTCTGTGAAGAATTAAAGCATCACCTATTCCGCACATATTGTAAATATCTTGTTTTTTGCCTTTCCAATGCAATCTACAATAGATAACATCACCATATTTAGCTTCCACCACCACTTTTTCTAATTCGAAACCAACACTCTTTTTGAACTTAGCATAAAGTTGATGCATTGTATTTATATGAGCGTGTTCTGCACAACCAGTATCAACAAAAGTAAGAATTGTGCCATCGTAGCTATTAAGTGGTATACCCCATTCTTGGTCTTCAGCCAGAATTGCCACAATATAATCTGAATTATTCTCAAACACAATCTGAGTAAGCTCGCACTCTACCAATTCAAATTGCTCAGTATTATTGTTCATTTATTTCACAACGTTTACAAGATTTACAAAAAGAATTATTGAAAATATGACCGATTCCAATAAGGGCAGCACCAATTAAAATAATGTATTCATTTTTTTCCACTAAATTATGTGCAAAAAAGAAGAAACTAAGCATTACTGCTCCAGATAAAAAGAAAGCGGGAACAATAAACTTTTTATGTTTTTTGAAACCCATAGTTACCGTAAGGATTGCATTTGATATAGCAAAGATAATCAGCAAAGCTTCAGCCACTGGAGTTTTTAGAAATGAAAGGAAGGATATAAAAGGAACTGTAGCCAACAAAACAGGAAGTAATAAACAATGAAATAAACATATTGCTGACAGAGATACGCCGATTTTATCTAATTTTTCGTTTTTCATATTAATTTTAATTGAGTAGGTTTATTGAACCGTTCCTGAAAATCTATAAAAATCTCCAAGTTCGAGTTCCAATCGCTAAGTCTATTGCTCGTCGCCGTTAGTTTGCAAGGCGATTGGTCAATCACAAACAAATTCACTTCAGTTATTTCAGTTTCCACTTTTTTGGCTGCTCTTTCCATAGCTTGGACATTTGCCCAAGTAATGCCGTGTGTGTCAATTTCGATTGGCTTAATTTCTTGAATGCTGTAAGCAAGAGCGTTTTCTTTAATGAGTTCATAATATTCTGTACGTTTTCTGCTTAAAAAAGTTTTAATTGATTCATGTTTTTAATTTTAAAAGAATGCCTATGTATTTTTTCTGGATAGCCATATTTTTTAACGCAGTTTATATAATCAACACCATATCCTTTGTTCGCTTCAAGATTCCAAAAAGGGTATTTTTTAGCTAAATGAACCATGCATTCATCTCTATAATTTTTTGCTATAATTGAGGCACAGGCAATTGAAAAAGATTTAGAATCACCTTTTTCAAAAGATAAAAAATCATTATAGTTTTTCATGATATTTCCATCTGTTAAATAAAGAACTTTTTCGAAATTCGTTTCCATAATTTTTTTCAAATCAATAAATGCCATTGTATTTATTTTTTGAATGCCAATTTCATCTATTTGCTCGTTGTCATACTCTATAATTTTGTAAAAAATTGAATTTTCAATAATTTCTTGATTAAATTTTTTCAATTGTGTATTATTAAGTTTTTTAGAATCATTTATTTCTGAATTATAATAATCATCAGGTAAAATCACACAAGCTGCAACAAAGGGGCCGCACATGGAGCCACGGGCCACTTCGTCCATTGCTGCAATAAAATTCATATTAGTTTTTTTTTTCAAATCTAAATCGAATGTTTTTAAGTTATTTTTTTGCATATTTTTGATTTTTTCCTATGAAAGCTTTTTCATTAAAAGCTCTGTCGATGCTCCAGCCCTTTTTCAAACGAGCCCATAATGTTGCTGGTAAAATTGAATACTTGTCTGCCCAATACCTTAAAGGTTTAATTTCCTTGTTGTATTCAATATAAATTGTATCTTTTCTCCTGTTATTTTGTTTTTTGTACGTGGACCATTCACAATTTTCTTTGCAAAAATTATCACTTGTATTTTTTCTCCCTAAGCAATCTGTATTTAAAGGTTTATGCCCCATGTCAGCCAAAAAAGATTCAAAATTATTTTTCCAAGTTTCGCACACAGTTATACCTTTGCCGCCATAATGTTTGTAACTTTTTGTATTTGGATTATAGCACCATTCGATTATTTTTGACCACGCCCGAAACTCTGGAGTATTTGTTTGACCATGTTTTTTCTTAAATAAATGGCTAGTTTTACAGCCACATGATACACACTCTTTCGTAACTAATAAATATGGCGCTATATATTTAGTCTTGCCACAATCACAAAGGCATAAAATTTTTTTATGATTACCTATTTGTTTTAATTCAATACTTATCACTTGCAATTGAGCATACCTGTCACCAACTTTTGGAAATAAAATATTTGGGTTACCAAGCTCGTCGTAAATTAAACTTTTAACATTAGGTCTTGTAGCATTTTTATTAATATTAAAAGTTGTCTTTAAATCAGATTTATTCAAAAGTTCTTGTTCTAAAAATAAAGCGTCTTCTATAGTTAAAAACTCTTCAATAATTTCAAATACAAAATTCTCTTCTCCGTATTTATTCCAGGAATTTTGTAAATGACCATTAATATGTTTATTAGATTTTAATTTTGTTTTATGCTCTGAAATTCTTGAGCTAATATTTCTGGATGAACCAAAATATTTTTTCTTATTGACCGTATTAGTAATTGAATAAACTCCTATCATTTTTAATTTTTAGAGATTGAATGATGTATACCCTGTCTTATCTATGCCAACCAAATGATTGCCATGTTTTGCCCTTAATTTATCATCAAATTCTTTATGCATCTTTAAGTGATTGGATAAATACTTTGAGCGCTACAAGATTATCTTTGACAGATTCAAAAGTAGC